>JAABUO010000097.1_pt1 | contig 242027 bp, 272 predicted proteins | sample 5559291 | NCBI WGS metagenome assembly JAABUO01 (sample SAMN10711878, study PRJNA513372) | rock metagenome | isolation source: Antarctica rocks | place: Antarctica: Victoria Land, Finger Mt sud
AAACAAAAAACAAAAAAAACAAAAACCCCCCCCCCCCCCCCCCCCCCCCCCCCTCCCGCGACCTGAGAATGGGAAACCGAATATCAGCTAACTAGCTTGTTATAAAAACTCACCACTTGATATGTATCTTGCTTCCCTTTTTGCTGAGATTATCATCTTGATTTCCCTCTCGGTAATGTGGAAGAAGGGGTGGGGTGGGATGGGACAGGGGGGTTTTCGGGGAATTTTCTGAGATGGTGAGATGGTGGGGTAGGGAAGGAGAAAGATGCAGGGGGGTTGTGGTTAGTTGTGGTGCACTGGTGGTATTGCTGTTGAAGAGGTAGTGAGATATTACATGACTCTCATTAAAATTCGTAAAAACCCGTCTCAACATCATCCCAGCATTGTGCCCAGAGGCGGCCAAACCGCCAGTCCTCCCCTCTCCGATTTCCCACCCAGTCAGTGTCCCCTAATTAAATCACACTCTCACAACCTCCATAAATCCCTCCAACCCCTCCAACCTCTCCCCCCTCCCACCCCTTCTCTTCTCCCCGCCCTCCCCCCTCAAAACCCCCATATACCCCTCAAAATCCCTCCCAATCCTCAACACCTGCTCAAACTCAAGCTCACCAACCACACACCCCTTCCGCTCCGCCACCACCAATGCCGTCCTGACCGCATTCCTGATCTGGCGCCCGTTGAGCTCCTCGCGGCTCCAGCTATCCCGCACATGCTGGAGCAGGCTCGTGTGCTGCGGGGTCGTAAGATTTTTTTTCGCGAGCAGGTCGGCGAGGAAGATGCGCCAGATTTGCGCGCGGCGTGGCCGGTCAAGGGGCGGGAGGCCGAGGGTGATGTGGATGCGGGACTGGAAGGCTTGGTCGAAGGCGCCGACGCGGTTGGTGGTGAGGAAGAGGATGCCGGTGAAATAGTCGAGGGTGCGGAGGAAGATGGAGACGAGGGCGTTGCGGGCGAGGTTGTCATAGTCGCGGTCTTGGAGGAAGACGTCGGCTTCGTCTAGGAGGAGGATGGCGCCCCAGGTGGTAGCGTAGTCGAAGGTTTCTTCGAGTTTGGATTCGAGTTGAGAGGGGTTGGTGCCGATGTCGCCACAGGTTATTTGGTAGAGGGGTTTTTCAAAGCAGTCGGCGACACATTCTTGGGGGACTGTTAGTGTTTGAGGTTTGAGATGGAAAGGTGCAGTATTTACCTGCTGTGAGAGTCTTGCCGGTCCCCGGGGGGCCGTGGAGCAAGGTCACAAGGCCGGCGCCTTTGCCAGCGATCAGATCATCCATGGTAGCTGTCTTGTCGACATAAGAAGAGACCATGGCTTGCACGATATCTTTGTACTCGGGATCAAGCACTAGGCGCTCCCAGGCATTCTTTCGGAACGTGACAGGCTTAAGTTGTGTCGCATTGAGAGTCTCTGCAGGGACATTAGTCACTCTCATCTTCGCAAGGGAACTGGGTCAGTCGGCTTACTCCAAACCTTGTCTCGCAAGCAGTAGCCGTGAACGCGCTGCGGGCAAAGCAGCAGCGTAAGGTAGTCTGGCTCCTGGTCTGGCTGCAGAAGATCATACTTGCTAAATCTAGAGTTAAGCCTTGTCGGCGGTTGCTCACACTTGTGAGTCCAGTACGACTGGGAATATGTTTCCTCCCTAAAGTCTGTTCTGTTTGGGCCGTAGTCCCGTTCGTCATCCTCATAGTATGGCAAAATCGGTGGAGGTGGAGGGTGTGGCCGGCCCCATTGATCGCATGATTCCAGATATCCATTTGACCTGTTTATGAACTTGTTGTCTCTCCAGTTCTTACTTACAGCAGTGGAAGGTCCCCTCTTCCTGTTAATGGTGATAGGCCAATTGTTCCTTCTCTGATAAGTCATGTGGTCCACCATTACCCGAACACTCTCTTCAGTCATGTGTTGTGACCAGACTTCGCCTGTATATTCTCGGTACTTCTGCCCTTGCAGTGCCCAAAAGCTCTGTCCGCGAGAAACCATCGATTCCTTGACTGTAGCCACATTTGGAAGGAACTTCTCGGGGACAAGGTCTAGAGAATTGATCTCTCTGCTTTCGTGGAATGGAGCCACCCAATGGCTCGACCATACCCGACCAAAGACTTCTCCGTCATAGTTGATAGACCAACACGTAAGGTCCAGCTTGCTATAGCTAGGGCGACCGGACCTGCTCTGCCGTTTCGAAATTCCACGAATGGAGTGGACGACAAAGGCTTCGTACTCACCGTTTTCCTTGCTGAATACTATGGTGCCGGGTGCGTACAAGAGCCAAAGATCGGCAAATGTGATAAGACCTGAGGGTTTGGCTGACTCAAGGTCGTTGAGTGTCCGGTTCACACTGTCCCACTCTTTCTGCAAAAATTCTAAGACAAGCCTTGTATGATTTCTTGCCATTGTGGCGGCGGCATCATTGCTGTCATCGTTTCCATCTTCCAGATATTTCACCATATACTTACGATGGTGGAAAAGCATCATAAGAGGTTCAGTGAACTGGAGCATGTCATCGACGACAGGAATGTCGATATCATAGGGAGCAACTTTACGGAGAACTTCAACGAACGACGGAGAGAGAATCTCGAGGTACCTGCGCCAGAAGTTGCCGTCCTTGTCAAACTCACGAAAGACTGTGAGAACGTATTCCTTGTCCAAGTTCTTAGGAGCAGACTCGACGACCCCAACATCACGATCCTTTTTGAAAATAGGGTCACCGTAAGCTGGGTGGATTTTCTTGCATCGCTTGACCTCAACCTTGGGTCCTTCGGTGGTTTTTGGAGTATCGAGTTTGCTCCGGGAAACGGTGTCGACGGAAACCGAAGAGCCAATGGAGGAAAGAGAAGAGCTCGAGTTCACGTGCCTCAATGGACCTCCGAAGGGCGGTGGAGGAGGTGGCGGGAAATCAAAATTTGATGGATAACTCGCGGTGCTCCGCTGAAGATGTTTGACCAATTCCTCAAGCTTTGCAATACGGTCAATTGCTTGCTTTTCATCACTGCCTTGCCTTTCGACCTGAGCTTTGGCATCTCTCATGCACGCATTACACGGACAACAGGAATGCAACTGTGGAACAGGCTCGCTTTGGCCCTTTTCGTTGTCGTTATCCTCGATGATGAAGGTTCTATCTTTCCTGGGTCCAGTGCCGTTGGTAGTATTCGGGATAGTACTATTACCGGATTTATTGGCTTGAGTAGTCCAATCCCACTTGAAGTCTTCCATTCTTATTAGGATGGCTAGAAAAGTCAACTCATTAGTCCTATGAAAAGGGTTTGCTACTCACCTCAATTTTGCTTCAATGACTTTGATTTTCTTTGCTGCGATTCCTCGACGTGGACTCAATTTAATGTAGAGAAAGCTCCATCTCGACAGGCTACTTATGTATTTCATCTGAAGTCTTGAGGTCCCCGCCTCCAGGCTCCAGGCTGCCTTGAAGCCTGGCATGTAGGCACCAGCACCTTGGGGCGCAAGGTATTGTCGAATGATTTGATGCAGCAGGGCACCCCGCAGTCAGCCCTAGGTCGCTCAGCCTTGTTGGCGATCTTCGACTCGGAAATGCTGCGAAACTGGTCATCGAAGGAGATTTATTGGTTATGTTTAGTATGATGTGTTATACTACCATTGAATCCCCCTTACTGAGCAAAGCATCAAGAGTCTAGCTCACTAAAAGCGATGAATAAGGTAATTCTAGTCAAAAAGAAAGAGCGACTAACATGAACGTCATCATGTTTTAGATGAGGATTTGGCATTAGCCTGCAGCCTTACTTTGCAGTATCATACATCAGATTCTGCAATATGTCAAGCCATTAATATAAACATTGGCCTTTCCCATTCACCCAAAATTTATATTCGACCCCCAATATCCTCCTTCCTCTGATGTCTACGCAGCTCAAAGCTCGATGCATCCTCCCTTTCTCTACCCATCAATCCTCTCCACCCCTCTTTCCGACGGCACCGGCATTGTGCTTCTTCCAAACCTCCTGGTCGTTTTCATCTTGCGTACCATCACGATATTACTGACAATTTCCTTTCTAGCAAAGTCGACACCCCGGGAGAAAGTGCCCAAGCCCGCGATTGTTGCGACCTTCCCCTATGCTGATACTGGACAGATCACGAGCATACCATATACCAGCTCTTGCTGCTTTCGAGTTTTGGGGAACGGCTGGCCATCGAGCGTCGGTCTCATTATGGGAGAAAAGTTGGAGTATGAGGTAGCCGGAGTTACAAATGGAAAACCATTTGATGGTTTAGCTTATTCTGGATGGGGAGGTGAGGGAAGGGGTAAGCTATAACGTTGGACCAAGTATGTTACTTCTAGAGGTTGTATGAAACGGTGACTGGGTCGGACTCTAGATACAAACATCGCTCGTATAAGCGAGACATGCCCCAAGGATTGAGGAGATCAGCTGCATGTTGATTGGGGTGGGGTAGCTGTCGGCGCCGGCTATAGCATTCTCTTCACTTAATTATATTGTTGAATTGATTGACGTGCGGTATGTTTTGTTCTTCTGCTAGAAGTGCCGCGTGAGAGAAATGACGGTCAAGCACTCGTAGTCTCATCGTTATAATCACGTTCAGCCCCTAGATGTTCATCCTGGAACTGACCGATCTGAAGCCAAGAGGAGAAATATTCCCAATGTCCACATAAGGAATATGCATTGCGGTGTAGGCACTAAATCCCAACCGAACCGAGGAAGACAACCTCGAACTGCGGGAAACGCGTTCAATTGGGGGCGAAAAATAGCAGAATCGCCGACAATTCACATGGCAGTGCACACGCTCGAACGTTTTGTCGACCCATCATGTTCTCCACGTGGTTTAACGCAACGCTCATTAAAGGCATTTCTCCGAAAAAGGTGGGAAAACGGCACGGAGAAGGGGTGATGTGCCTATTGCTGGACACTGTTGAGCTTCCATATTGCGATGGCACTCCTGGACAACACGGAGGAAGGAGAAATGCTTTGACTCGCTAACGGCAATTGTTGCCAAGTACCGTAGCTAGGACAAATGTACAGTACGAGAAGCTCAGTTGCAACCCGGAGTTAAGAGTAATGGATTTCGAATGAGAGGAGAACACACCATCGAAGGGTACAAAATACATGGAAAGCCACTGGATTAGGAAACCCCGGTGCGCTCGAATATGGAATTTCAAGGATGGCAATGCACGGTTGATTGGTTTGGGGGGTTACTGGGTCTGATAAAGGGTATACCTGGGATTTTGCGTTCGACCAGTGATCAGTCACCGGTTGTAAAGAGTTGAATGCAGGTACTGACCGTGTAGACGCTGCCAAATTGTGATGCGCTCACCTCACGTCACACAACACATGCATATCTGCCTGACCCGAACCGAATCATGAGATGATAAGAGCGAAAGTATGCATTGACACGGCGACAGTAGTTATGCTACCAAATGCCACCCAGACTTTGCGCGGTAGGCCACATAGATCCCTACATCGAGGCAGCAAAACTCAAGCCAAAAAAACACCGTTATGGTCAAGCCAGTAAATGCCAGCCCAGGTCCCCAAGCCACCCGGAAATACGATTCCATGCTCCTTTTAACTCGCAAGCGATAAACAGCTTAGATTGTAATGTTCCACGTCTCGTGTCACGGACATCCATCCTAGTCTGTGGGTATCTTCCCCTGACGATATCTTTCCCTTGAAAATTCACGCTCTGGTCCGCAGCTCACATAACCACACATCTGCCTCCACAACATCCTGGGCTTCCGCCAGCCTGGTCGCTTGGACCCTTGTTGTTGTATTGCCCATTGCCCATTGAAGGGCCACCGGATGGGTATGACATTTCTTTGTTATATCTTCGAATTTCACGGACAATGTCAAAGAACGCTCTGTCGACATTGATGCGGGACTTCGCGGAGGTTTCGATAAATGCGCAGCCAAATTGACGAGCTAGATTTTCTCCTTCTGTAGAGAACACGGAGGTTAGCTTGCAGGATCTACACAGCTGCATCGGTTGCATTAGGGTTAAACGACTGTAGAAAAGACAACATACCTTGCGTGGAAACTTGTCTCTCCTGGTTTAGATCACATTTGTTGCCCACTATGATGATCGGGAAGTAGTCCTTATCCTTGACCCTCAGTATTTGTTGCTGGAACGTCAACATCTCCTCAAAGCTTTGCCGTGACGTAATCGAGTAAACGAGCAGAAATCCTTCCCCGGTACGCATGTACTGTTCTCGCATGGCGGAATATTCCTCTTGTCCTGCTGTGTCCAGCACATCAAGCAAGGCCACTTCTTCGTCGATGACGCATTGCTTCCGGTAAGAATCTATACGTGATGAGCAGGCTGCAATTGGACGGCGAAAGGATTGGCGATGCAAACCTTCTATAGTAGGATCGTATTCATCCACGAAATGGCTTTGTATCAACTGAATCGTGAGACACGATTTGCCCACACCTCCTCCGCCGACCACCACAAGCTTGTACTCTCTAAGGAACTTGAGTAACGGTCGGTCAGTAACCATAGCTCCCACAACATTGTGAAAACTCCGCCAAAAGGGAAAGATGGCTCACTTTTGAGGCCATGGCGTCTGGGAAAAGCTTTAAGCTCTAATGTGCAGGGTGACAAGCGGGTGGATCCTATTTCGATTGCCGTACCCAAGACGTCGGAGCTGTTGCGAATAGGACGTTTGAGCACACGACTGGTAATTGGGACAGCTGTACAATGTTGAGGCGCTTGCCGCAAATGCTACCCGCACAAATGGTTTCTAGGAGAATCTAGGAGAAAGTAGTTTCTGAAGAATTTCGTTCGGCTTGCGAACGACTGAAGTATGGAAGAAAATGGGTGTAGAATGGTGATGCTGTAGAGAAGTAGATGAAGATTGTAACGATTGAGGGTGACGATAAGTGGATAAAGAGTTGTTCTTGGTTGGTTGGGCTGAGTGGGAAGAAAAGTGATGGGGCCCGTTTGGTAAAAGCTCCTGCAGGTGAGGCGGACAGGGGTTGGGGGTTCTAGCGGCAATCGTACCACACTTTGCCCGATGCTGACTGGTGAAGTGGTGATCCGTACTTTAGGAAGGAGCGAAACAACGAGGAGCCATGCCGTCGGCTTTACTTCGTACTTCGTACTTCTAGCAGTAGCTGGTGTATAAGGCTCACCCACCTTACCTAAAGCTACAGCCTAAGGAGGGGCAACCCTCATGTTTCAGGTTGCAGAAGTGGCTTGCAACCTTTACAGTACGCTGCCGAGATATGTACAATGACCGAACCACTGCTGCCCTTTGCGGACGGCGATGGAATGTCGATAAGGGGCCAAGGGACCTGACTCTACTCTACTCAGCTCTAGCTACGGTAGGAAGCATCCTCGGAGCGGCCCATATCCGAGGAACCTGGAGCCAATGAAAGGCAGGAGAAGTCGTTTGTGGGAGACTTCTAGGCTTCTAGAAATCCCTTGGTGATTTGGCGGTTTTTTATTTATTTATTCAGAGGTGATACAGGCACAGGCTCCACAGAGCTTCTGTTGATCTGGGGAAACCCCCTAGGGAAATCAGCCATGCGTTCGCCATGTGCCATACCCTGAATAAAGTTCCGGGGGAGATTGTATCCTCATACCCGTGGCTTGACTACTAGCAAAAGCCCCAGGACTTGTGTCGCCACCGACATCATTATTACCGTTCGAGCATGGGGTTGTGGTCGAGGGCGCCTGTATCATGTATGAACACAAGTGCGCGGACTCCCAATGGATTAGTCCGTTTCATCGTTGCTTGGCACTTACGGTAAGTCAACTACAGTAAGACCCTGGCTGCAACGATGTCTATATTCCACCTAATCATTCCGTTACCACGAGGATATCGTTATATTAAAGGTGGGCATACATACGAATCAATATCTGTTGGTTTTAGAAGTATATCGTTACAAAGAGGATATCGCCATGTGGAATATCGCTATAGAGGTTCTACTGGACTTCTGTCCAAAGAGGAACTTTGATAGTAAGGTATGCGATCTTCAACTCCCATGATCCTCATCGGCGCTCTCGTCGGCGTCTTCTTCCTTATCCACTCTGACTCCGTCAACGCCCTTCTCGATCTCGGGAATCAAGCTGTCCATGTACTCCTTGTCCCTTCCGACGAGCGTCACTGAGTTGTGTTTCCTACCCCAATGCGGGTAACTTCCGACCTTGATACCTCGTGGTTCTGCTTTGGCTGCCAATTGGGTCAAATATCCTGCAACTTCACTCTCCGCCATTGGGGTTGAAAACAGCAATCGATAGATGCCTTTGCCCTCTGGATCTGTCAGTCGTGGGACGAGTCGCGGTTTGAGGCCCTCCAAGAGCTGAGTGAACAGCTTAGGAACTCCGGGCAGGATGTGGATGTTGCCATTAACCACGCTAATGGGCACCCAAAGGCTCTCGTCCACGAAAAGTACTTGATCCCTTATATCTCTTGAGTCGTCCGTCGGAAGTCTGATCATCCGGAGCTTAGCTTCGAGGGCGGGTGAAGGCACGTCCCACGAAAAGTTCGGTTGGGAAGGATGTGGTTTCGATAGGCGCTTCATGCGTTCTAGTGCGTCGTCATATAGCTTGAGCTTAAGCCCAAAAGCCTTCGCTATCGACTCGTAGGTGATATCGTCATGTCTGATTGTAGAATTAACATGTATTTAGTATCTTGCTATCGTGTTCTCGCATACTGACGTCGGGCCTATTCCTCCACTGTACTTTATGTTAGCACTTCGCTCTAGGACGCCGGGTTTTGTGGTTGTCTCACCTTGTAACCACAAAGTCATAGTTCTGGCTCATCCGCCTCACAGCCTCTGTAATCTCACTCTCCACATCGCCGATGACTTCCACCCGCTTGAGGTTTATTCCCAGGGAGAAGCAGTATTTTGCAAAGAAAGTAGAGTTCGTATCCACGGTCTAGAGCGGTAATGCAGCGAAATTAGCTAGTGTCGGTCATGGAGGTACATAGGCAGCGCCTACCTTGCCGCCGAGGACTTCGTCACCAATAATTATACATCCTGCGCTGTGTATCATGCGTTTATTTCTCTCATCTGCAGATGATGTCATGATGCCGCTCTCAATTGCTGTGCGTGAAGATGTAGCAGACGTGTGTGCGTAGTTAGGAAGAGGCCTGGAAAGATGTCGGCTCAACTGACTCAATCGAGCAAACATCTGATATTTAATTGACTGAACAGACCGTGGTTTAGAAAGTACAGCTCGATAAGACGAAAGTCTTGCAAGGAGTACATACAGTAGACTATTAGACCCGGACTTTGTGGGGTGCATAAATCCGCACAATAAAGCTAAACGGCGCCTTACGAGGCCTGGAGGGGCAATGCTCGCACCCACGTCTCTCCCCAATCCCCATCCACGGTCTATAGCTGCATTATTATAGCTATATTCTCAGCCTTCGAAACATGGTAAGTGGATAGAATCTCACAGCTTGATAGCCCTCGAAACTGATGTCTGTAGGCTTCCGAATCGCGGCTATACACATTCTCTCCAGAAACGAAGGAGAAGCTGCGAAAGTTCCGTCTTGGGACCTCAAGGGCGAAAGACCCCCAAGCAGTGATATGTACGTCTTGTTAGTCATCGCACTGTACGCAGCCCCCTTGACGAACTTCTACCCCCGGGCCTGCCACTAATGCTCTTTCCTACCGTACTGGTAGATCATATCGACAAGCATACGCTCGAGATCGCACAAGCGGACGATGAGACCTACACAAATATGCAAGAACTTAGGGATGAGCTGCCAGACCATTCACCCCGTTATGTACTGCTGAGCTATCCATTGACTCTTGTACGTTCTGTTCCGTATTCGGGCTTCGTGGGGTGATTGACAGCGACTTAGCCGTCTGGCCGAATGTCTGTTCCATACGTGCTACTCTACCATCTGCCAGTCACATGTAACGCAGAGCTGCGTATGTTGTACGCAGGAGCGAAGGAGTTGATGAGGAATACTGCCGAGGTTGGCCGAGTGATTGAAATATCGGAGGCCGAGGACTTGGAGAGTATTGAGGAGAAACTTGGAGGGCAGCAATAACTGCAATTCATGGATGGACTCTCTGCAGCGATTTTATATACACCAAACGACATCCGACTAGAATGTCGTCGCTGCAAAACTTGATCTAATCCATCAAATCTTCGACGACCTCTTATACATGGCTCCTCCTGCTCCAGCCTACCCTGCTGATTCGCTAGGATTCTTTGCGTTATGATTTTTTGTACATGACGGTCGCAGCAGCCTGGATAGGTTATCAGTGAAACTATCATGATATTCATGAATATGCACACGGCCAGCTTGATGTAATGCTCGATTCGTTTCCGAAATCGAACAAGTATAGGAACATGGTGAACGCTTACCTGGTGGTTGGGGAATATTAAGGTATCTGCTACTACAACGTTTTCTCGACGTCCAGCGGTAAAGACCACGACTTCCGCAATATCATCTGGTGTCAAAGGTTCACAGCCGCTGAAAGAGACAATCAGTATTGTAAGTGCTTACGCATAAACAGTCTTACGCGTAAGTTGCATCTGCTTTGGCTTTATCACCCCCAAATCTCACAACTGAAAATTCCTAAGGCCTGATTAGATACCATCTTTCCATATCGTTGACAGCCTTACTGTTTCCACTTGACCCGGGTCTACCTCGATGATCCGGATTCTTGTAGCTATTAACTCTCTCCGTAGAGCATCGGTGAAAGTCCGTACGGCGGCTTTAGTCGCGCAGTATATTGACCCCCCTGGGTACCCCTCCCTCCCTGCAATACTACCAATATTTATGATATCACCTCGGCCTCCGTCCGCTCTTGTTTTGAATATGGGTAGTATTGCTTGAGTCATGTTGATCAAACCAGTCACGTTCGTGGAAAACATTATGTCCATGTCCTGTGGATCAATGTCCGGCGCTTTTGCTACTCCTTTGACTAGACCACTACGTAAGGAGTGTCAGCTGCAGTCCTGATGTTAAGGTACTTTCCGCATAGCAGTTCCTAACTTACGCGTTGTTTACTAAGACATCAATATCCTTGAACTCCTTTGGTAACGAGTCTACAAAGCCTCGTACCTCATCCGGCTTGCTCACGTCTAGTTTGATTGGCAGCACCTGGACGCCCTCACCCACCTCGTTCTTGATTTGTTCTGCTAATTTCTTCAAGTTGTCAACTCGGCGGGCGGTCAAAATTAATTTCAGGCTTTTGGGAGACGTTCGTGCAAATTCCATGGCTTCACGCTATTAGATCGGTGCGCAACAGCAGAACAATGACAATGGTGCCAGGAACCTGTGCTCTTCCCAATCCCCGATGAAGCCCCAGTCACGACTATTGTTTTGCCCTCTAGGCGCTTTGCCATTGCCGTAGCCATTGCTCGTTTTGGAAAGTGGTAGGATGGAGTTGCAGAAAGAACGCGTACGGGTGAAGAGGGTGATAGGGGTTGCGGACGTTTGCTGGTGGAGGTGAGTTGGTGGTAGATGCGTGTTCGAAGCATACGATCTTCAGTTCTGAGGTATAAACTGGACGAAATCAAGCAATATATTTGGATCCATTTTGAAGTAAGTCAATGGTCGTCCTGTCGCCCGCCTCGCCCACCGATGACGTAGAGCTGCCGCTAAGAATTGCTAATTTGCCATCTAAATCTAACGTCCATCTCTGTACTTCTCCAGACACCATACTCCGTATGCGAAGGTGTACTGGTTCGGTATCGAAGCACAATGGCGAGGGCTATAATTCCGACACTATGTCGTAAGAACGCTTCCTTCAGGCCATCATGGTGATTTGGATGGACAAATCTCTTGTCCGCTCAAAGAACTACTTGGAACGTCAGACAGAGTCAAGCAGTGTACGACTATTTTGTCATAGTGAGACCTAAATGAACGTTTGAGACGGGTTCGGTACAGCTATTTCCTATTGCAGCAAGACAGAGGTCCTAATGCTCGGTCTGATATCTCGCTAATCGTTTACTGATAGTGAAGATTGCTTTGCTAGATCAGAGTAAGGTACTCCCAGCTGTCTAGATAGAGCTTAGATACACCTGATCTTTAATTATTTTCTATCATAACACGCACGTTTGATGTCACTTCATTTGCCATGCTCTTCCCTTGTGATGGATTGCTCTGTTCACATAACTAGCCACGTCTTCACAGCTTCCCGCACTCTAGCTAACCAAAACATGGAGATTGCTTTGTCTTTCTTCCTATTTTTACATATACATTTGCATATACATATATATATGTATATACAAGAGGGCGATTTTTATATAATTTTGATGGTTTTGATCGGTACTCCCATGTTTGCGGCTTCCCAGCCCAACCCTGCCAAACGGTATGTACTCAAGAAAATGGAGTATATTACAGGTATCAGGCGACTCTCAACACCATTATCTCTCATATTTTGTTGACCCTGAATTAAGTGTTGGAAATTGAGAGTCATACCTTAGTTCAATTCACCAGAACTCTATCATTCTTATATCCTGAACCAGGTGTTGGAGATGGAGAGTCATCACTTGATTCACAGAGCCCTATCATTTTGCTCTAGAACACAACCTGGGTTCATCCAGGGGGTTATCTTCGATCCTTTCTCTCCTTTTCTTCATCTTCATCCTTCAGGTTACAACTTCAACCTTCGGACTGCAATCATCTTGCCATCAATAGAACACTCGATCACGACTATTATCGACTCGAAACGTCCCTACATCCAATACATAGCATCGAACCTCCTCACTACCATCGAGTCTTTGTTGTTATTAAATTTCCAGCGTAACACCTCAATGAGACCATACGGAATCCACATAACCTTGTCGATCCATCTGCTCGGATTTTAATATAAAACTCTTTCGCCATGTCTGGATCTTGGATCTCGTTGATGTCCAGTTTGCTGAGGGAACGGGTTTGTAAATCCTCGACTTCAAGTTGCTCCTTGGCTAATACATCAATATTTTTACAGTGCCGCGAAGAAGGAACGCATCTGCATCAAGGATCCCGGTGCTCAATCACCTCCGGACCCCTAGTAAGTATCCACCTAACCCGGCTTTCCGATTGATATAGGCTGATTAGCATAGACTGTGGACATTAAAGACAGAGAGGGTTTGACTACCAAATTCTGGCAGGCAGATGCCATTTTACGCGACCCTGGACACGCAGTATACGGCTGGGCAACATTTCTACTACCGTCAAGAACACCTAGGAGATCGAGGCTCGCGTACAAAGTTGTACTCGGTGCGTCCGCTGGCCTGTATTGGGTCTTCAAACGGGAGACATACCCTCATGAACATGTTATATTGCCGAGTCTGCAAGAACCCTGCTTGCCGGAGAGCGAATCAAAACAAAATGAGCACGTGGAAGCTATTCCAGAGCGCAAACCGAAGGTAGATGGAAAAATATCGGGACTTCCTCAAGCGGAGCAAGCTTATGCCTCAGAGATACCGGAAACTAATGAACCCTTCGTAAAAATTCTTCTAGAGACCATTCACCATGGTTCCTCTAAATTCGATAGCGGGTCTGTGGTCGACACCACTCTCACTTCATCTTCAACTCGACACCTGCGTGATTTCTCGAAAACAGATGCTGAATTTGAGAGACTCTCGCCAATTCTTCTGGCATTGCAGGTGAAAGGCGAGAAGTTCATGGATAAGCCTTCACAGGTACTCGACTGGCTGAATTTGGCGATTTCAGAACACCAAGAGAATGAATGGCCTTATGACGCTCTCCCATATGAGGATTGGCAGGCCGGAGTAGCCAACCAACCAGATGTCGTTGAAAACGAGGTCGACAGTGGTAAATCTGAGGCATCTGCTCCCCTGGCCGAGCAAGACATACCTACTCCTCTATTGACATCAGAGCGTGAAGAGATTGATCTAGATTCTGCCTTCGGGATGGGTGCAACGGACCTGGAGGACGAAGACCACCAGGCTGAACTGGATGTTGACGTGAGCAAAATCATTAAAGACTCACCAGAGTTTCATATTCTGATCGCCAAGCTGGAACGTGCTCGGCAAGCTACCTTTGTAGGTGTACGCGGTCAGGTATCCGGACAGAAGTCTCGATTACAGCCGTATATCCTGGGAGATGTAGTTGCGCAAGCCAGCGAAGTATTTGGAGAATTACCAAAAGAACGCTGGAACGCTGAAGGCTGGGCATATGCGACTGGCTTCGTCAAGTACTCTTATATGAGTGCAGCCCATGAATACCATTCCGACAATGGATACTACCAACATCCGCGGCTAGAGGCGTTGGGGAGGTCATGCGATTTGTTTTGGGCATCAAGTACCGAGCACGCTCAGCATCCTCATACTTCACTTCTCTATCATACCGAGGAAGTTCCCAGTCAGCCCGGGGACGACACAGTGCTGGTAAGTAATTCTTACCACCACGAAAACTACCTCATGCATCCCGTCGAGGATAAGACCTCTACTCCACCTGAGGTATCACTGTGGGTTACTCATCTTGCTCGTCGGAAGAAGGTTATATTCGATCCCCTTTCGCGGAAAGGTGTGCTTGCCGCACAGGCGACAAAAACCGTGGACCCTTATCAATACACTGGACCACAAGATTTCCTGAACATATATAGTGGCACACAGCTACGAAATGCAATCGTCGGCTACGTCAATAGAGTATATCTGCCAAGTGGATCGTGGCAGTACTGGGAATACCAGGACGAAGCTGCTCCGATGCTGCCTAGCGACGTTGAGTGGTTCGCCAACGCCGAAGACGGCTACAAGGGGATGCAGCCTCCTTACTTTGTAGATCCTTGCGATGGCCGTGATATGATTGTCAATGGTGATTGCGGTATCCATGGGCCGCCAAGGCGATCGTTTCCCTTTGGACAAAAAGCAAAGGCATATTTCTGTGGATCGCCTCTTCGATACGAATTATGGAACTCAAATAATTCACGGGATGATGGAACACAAGAGATGCCTTCGGTGGCTCACATGCCATCCATTGCTGAAGAGGACGAGGATGAGGAAGCTGTACCTCCTGCTGCTCACCTGTCATCAATGGCCGAAACGACTCTCGGCGGACGAAACGAGCCTGTTCAAGTACACCCGCCAGCAACACCCGAAGAAGTTGCTCCAGTAGAGCAACCAAGAGAGTCTATACAGTGCGAATTGGACGGACTTAGTGAGGAAGCCATCAGTCTGGAGAACTATGACTTCTACGGCACCTGGATAGTCGCCCCAGAGCATATCTCATTCTCTGCCAGCACTGATGAGGAGATACAATCTAATGAGATTGTCGATGACGATAAGACACCAAATATACTCGAAACAAAGCAAGGTGATCTGTCGCCGACACATTATGTCCACCGAACAATCACGTCTTTGGTGAGCCGATATGACACATCAATCCTTGAGAGCGAGAATAATGCTATTCATGCTCATGGTGATGACCAAGATCGAGTTCTTACCCCAAGCGATGATCATTCCAGGGATGGTGATGTGGAGTGGGATAATGTCCCTCTCAGCTCGGAAACATCTTTCTCGGAGATGTTCGAACGGACCTTACCGCTGGAGTCTGAAGACGATGAGCTTGTCATCATTTCAGAGGGTTCCCTGCCAGCTTCGAGCTTCGAAGATTATTCCGCCTTGGACAAGGAAACCAATCATACAGACGTATGGCCAGTGGATAGGTCGAAGACTATGAAGGATCCAAAAGCCGCGTACTTGGTATCCTTCTCCAAGGACGGTTTTAAGCCACACCGTGAGAACCCCATGGAAGACTACCTGGCTAAGTGGGTCGATGATGTTGCTGACGCTTCTGGTAAAATGGGCTACTATGGCTACATCACCCATGATCAGTTTCTACGCCGATTCTCAGAGGACCCAGGGATGGCGATTCAGTCTTCAGTATGGCGTGGAGAATGTATCAAAGGAACCGGAAATGCTGGCAAAGAAAAGACTGTCGAAAGGATTCTAGAAGATCCTTCACATGACAAAGATGTCGCGGATTGCAGGCTTGCAGCTTCTTCCGGAACAGCTATTGACTTTGATATACCGATTGGAGAGTCCGCCATCGATACCAAGGGTGATGATTTCCTCAAATCAACAGACATGAGCCCTTCGCAGTCTATATCTCAAGCTAGATCATCCATGATAGACGATCATACTACTTCGACTGAAGGCACCTCTTTGCCTCCAGGTAGCGCCGCGTCTAGATCGACAACGCCAGACTACATGCTCGACATCGATCTCGAGATCTCAATCCTTCAGGAGCGTCTCGGAGAATTGCACGCCATGAAATTCGCCTCCCAATACCCTACCTTGGACCAATTTGAACAAGAACACCTGACTGAAGAGTATAGACCATTGCTCCCTACAGCTGGCGATACGACGCCACCCGCTGCAATGGTAATCACAGGTATCTTGGCGCAGGCTTCTCAACACCCGGAGCTTGACGAATACCTGCAGGGCTTGACCACCGCGATGGCTTTCAAGGGCCTCCGTGCGCCGACGCAGGAACCCGTTCTCATCAACCCGAACGACTTCGAAGGCTCCGAAGAAGCACCAATACCTGGTTATTTCTCGATTGAGCATCCGAACATGCTCCTCGAAGCAGAGATAGCCAAGATTGCAGAGAATCGTGCAGTCCAAGAGTCAGCCGAAGCTGCTGGAGCCGCTGAAGCCCTAAAAGTTTCACAAACCCTCACAGACGCCGAGCTAGAGACAGCTGCCGAGGCCAGCGAGCTCCAAGATCTCGAAGACAACGCCGCCATCAACGGGGGCCAAACAATCTTCCAGTCTGTAAACGCGGACGTAGTATGGCAGCCAGAAACCCGCCTCGCTCCTGCTGCGCCAATCGAAGCTCCGGTCGTTGACGAGGAACAGCCAGCTACGCCAGTCCAAACCCCTGTCATCGCGGAGGAGGAGCTAGCGACGATCACTGCTGCACCGGTCGTTGGCCATGCTGTAACCCGACCCAGTGTGCCGACGCTGGTATACGCAAACTACTCCGACATCATGGAGCTAGAGTCCGCACCAGCCTTCAACGAATATCGGTACGGCACGGCTGACTACGGGATTAGCAGGAAGCTTAGGAAGTGGAGCGCGAAGCTGAGATTTTGGGGAAGGGTTCGGAGTGGGAAGTTGGATCTTGGTGCTTATTAGCATGGGAGGGAGGGAGTGGCAGGGGGCTTGAGGGTTGGTGTTTGGGGAGATTGTTGCGTTGTTAATGGGAGATGGAAGGAGCGAGGAGCGATCAAGGAGGAAAAGTGGGAATGTTCTCTGAGGTGGGGGGTTTTAGTTGATCATGATGGTTGTGATTTTGGGCGTTATGGGATGGAAGATACCCCTGGATTTGATACCAGCGTTGCAGGGATTATACCACGATACCCCCTAGAGTTTCGCAAAGAGTCTTTCATTTATGACGCTGACAATTTTGAAGCCTTGTACTCTTTACAATTTTCATAGATGAAAATATTAGGATTTGTGCTGATTCGGTCAGTGTGCTGCACTGCAAACGCCCTGAACCAGGAGTTGTAGCAGCAACAGCGAGATTCCCCATTCATACGTTCGTATGTAAGACATCATTGGGTGCGTTGTCCCCAGCCAGCATGGTCGAAGCTCTCCCTATTCAAAGTCTGCCACAGTAGTGGAGATAGCATACATACATACTTCTTATTCCACCCCCCCCCACCCCTAGTTTCACTCCTCCTCCTCCTCCTCCTCCTCCTATTAGAGAGAGTTTGACCCCACAGCGATTCTCATGCGCAGTTTTTTTTTCTGGGCATATGTAGAAGCCTGTCGGGAAACATCACCCGCCGTGTCCGCCAAGCACACACACACAACCATGGTAACAATAAATCCATTTCCAGACTCCCCTACCTTATCTATCCATCATCCCAAGCGAAGATAGTCAAGTCTATCTACTACGGGCGGTTTGGTGGGGGGGGGGGGGGGGGGGGGGTGTTGCTTAGGGGTTTGAGTTATGTTTGCTGGTTCTGTTGTGCTTTGTTTGCTGTTTCCGTCAATTGATATATGTTATAATTTTTGTTGGTGGTTCGGTGGCAACTGGTTGAAGGTACTGAGGATGGAGATGGGGCTTCTTTTGATGAATCTGTAATGGAGTTGGGTGTAGAATGGTATGAACGGGGTCACGTAGTTTAATAGAGCTACCGTTCTAATCTTTGAGATATTTGTTATTGCCTTATCCACTATCCAGAAAGAAAATCGCGAAGAGAAAGGCCGCTCGTCCACATGGAAGCCTCAGCAGAACTGGAGTGTGTCTTCTTCCAATCATGCATGATAAACCACTTGCGGCTAAGTGCAAAATCGCTTATCCAAGGTAGGACAGCGTCTCTGGGCATTTTGTGCCATGATCCTGTCATCAAGCCTCTTGTCCTCATATAGCCTAGGTTCATAGTAAGACCGGGTGGAACTCTTAATGACACTTTCGTACTCAGCATAAGGGCGACCAACTGCGCCGAGTGAGGAAGAAGTTGCGGATGCATACTTGGGTAGATCCTGGCGGCTGACTGCGCCGCGTGAGGAAGAAGTTGCGGATACATACTTGGGTAGAATCCGTATAGCGGAGCGGTAATATACATCCGGCCTACTGGGAAAAGCTGCGAGTCTGGCCCTGGGTCTCTGCTGCCTACAGCCAGAACTCCATACTCTTTCGAAGTGTTGAGATCCCCCAGGTGTTGTTGAAGCTGAGCTCGAGCGTGCTTCTTTGGTCTTGCTTGAACCTTCTTCTTTACTAGTAGTTGCGGGTGTCGTCGTCGTCGCAAAAGATGTTTCCTGTAGTGGGGTATCGTTTTCTCTACATCGACGATAAGTTAATGCTCTTATAGTTAGCGGACATGCTGCGAACATGCTAACCTCTGCAGATTCGTTGAAGAGGGCAAGGATCCAGCTTGCGTTGCCAGACCGACTACCAAGGCAGTCATACCACTTGTAATGCCGCTGGTAAGCAGCTGCCCGGAAACTTGGCCCAGCCAGTCTCGGTTACTGCTCTCTCGCTTGGGTTTGTCCGCATCGTCTCTCGCGATACTTGTAGATTCCAGCAGCTTAGCAATCTCCCCAACAGAGGTTTTAACCAAGAGATGCACTTGGTTCAAAGTATGACGTTGCTTGCCTAATTCTTTCTCAAAGGTCTGGATACGGTCGGATTGAAGACCTTCGGGCTCTTCAAACGTATCGAGCATTGAATCCAGCTTTTTGATCATTTCATCCCTCAGATTCTCGATACGTATAAGGATATCTGTGCTCCTACGGATTTGACCACACTCCAGGATTTCATTGTCCGCAATGGCGGTCGTATGTGACTTGGAGACCTCCTGCGCAAGAGACTCATGTGATTTTGTTAGATTCTGACTGAGAGCATCCAACATGCTGCCATGGTCTTGAGCTGTTTGGTGCAGAACGTGCACCTGTTGCGTTAGTTGAGAGGGCACCGCGGCTTCCTCAATCGCATCCATCAATGAGTCTAGTCGCGTGTTGCTGGGGAGATTCGACATGTGCGAAGCTACAACCTCCATCGATGCTCTGGATTCGTAAGCAATTGCGGCTTCCAGGACCAATCATATATGCTTACAGGGCTTGAAGTAGGAGTAAAGGACCGATGAACAATATTGGATCAACAACAGCCTTTTTCAATTTCGCAACTTCTCCAGACACGTCCGAGAGTTCTTTTACTGCCCATTTGATCTTCTTAGGCGCCTTTCGTACTGATGATTGAGTCGAAGCTTCGCCCAGGGCAGGACAGAAGTCGAGCATGTACTTCTCGAACTTGCTGTAAGGGCCATCAATGACTTTGACATGTTCCACGATTGAGTCTGTATATTTGGCGTTAGCATTCTCGTTTGTGTATTCTTTAATGTGTCTCAGTGTAGCCTCAAACGCATCCAGGAAAGCTGTAGTTTCGGCGAATTGAGAGACGGCACCATCGGCTTCTTTGAAGGCCTTGCTGATCCTTATGATGATCTTGATAGAAGTAACGATGTCGCCAGCCGACCATCCAAACGCTGGTGCGACCATTGCTAGTTTAATCTTTCTCAACCGTCTTGCCGTTTGTACTTAGGTTGGAGGGGTTAACCTTCAGGCTTCATGGTTGCCTTGTTTGCCTTCCTGCAGCCTTGCGTAGCTGTGCAAAGCCGACCACCCAGATGCAATCCCTCTTGGCTTCTATGCATCGAAAGCCTTGAAATGATCGTGATTTTCAAACCGACAGGGTAGAATTATGTTGTATAAGAGTGTCCGTCTCACAGCCGAATCGATCAGAGAGGCTTTTGAATTGTGCGTGAGCGTTACAAAATCAAATAGATGCTCTTCGTACATCAGGGTTTTTCTCAAAAGACCTAGGCAATCGAACATTCCATCGGCTTCCTTCCTATATCTCAAGTACCACATTGCTACCATCCACTCTCTACAATATGCCACAAACTCCAGTGGTATACCCCTCCATATGTTCCAGTGATTTTAAATTCAGCTGCCCTCTGGCTCGCTTCTTGGCGTTCACGGCGTTTCATATTTCAGAAGTACGCAATTGCGACAAGCAAGCCGATGCCAAATAACCCGCCAGCTGCGATCCCAGCTAGAGCGGCATCAGACAGACAAGTATCGTGACTGCTGCATGATGGATGACCGGCATTCGACCCACCTCGTGGTCTGACATTGAACGAATTGGAGATTTGCGAGGGAGGATTGGGCGCCGAAGGACTGGTGGTTGAAGAAACAAGAGTCAAAGTGGCGAACACGGAATGGTCAGCGCTCGTAGTCGTCGAATCTTGAGACAAGCTCTTGTCGTTGCCAATGCAGTCCCGGCCCAAAGAGCAACAGTCAGGTTCGGTTGCTGTAGAGTTGAGCGTCCATCAAAGAGGTCAGAAGGACCTGTGTTCAAGGCACTGAGAGACGCAGCCATAGGAAGAATCAAGGTAAGACGAATGATTTGATAAAAATATATGCACCGCATTATGGGAGAGTACGTAGGACTAGAGTCGAGAGTTCGAAGATTCTGCACTCGTAGGCTCAGATCTAGAATCATGGAACATTATGAAGGATACTCGAAGCGGAAGCCTTACTTGACATCTTGCGCCTTGTTGATCTCTCAGTAGTGACGACTTTTGATGTCAGCTCGAATAAAAAGACTAAGCGTTGATTTGATTGAATGCGCCTTGCCAAAGTATAACCTTGCTCATGGATGCAATGTTACGCCGCAATATGAAGGCTATGGGATCGTCATAGGTACGACTTTCGGCCCCAGATTCCCAAATTAATTTTTTATAATCTTAGAATACGCTTTCGAAGGCAACCTTTGCTCCTATCAATGGGAACTGCGATGATAGAATTGTTTGCGAGTACATCGTATCTAACAGTTCTTGAACGAGGTCGTGTGAAGTCCTTGACGCCAAATGGGTGCTTTTCGCCTGGCCCGCTGCACGTATGGATATACTGCATCGGGGGATTGTTAACTAGTCTCTAAGGTAGCCTCGGTGCCAAATCGAAGCTCTCACAGATATTTGCAAAACTGTGGTTATTTCGGCCAATATCATCGTACCAAAAGCTTCTGATGGCCTCAACAATTTGACTTCTTCTTCTTCCAGCGATAATCCTCTTTTAGATATGAGAATCAGACCCTCTGAACTCTACCCTTGTATCGTTACGCCTCGACATGCCGATAACACCATTTTCTTGTCAATGCAGACGTAGAATCATATACTAGTACCAAATCTTTATCAATTCTTCACTGACGGCACTGGGAGTGTGCACGCCCGACTCTGTAATCAGCGCCGTAATCAGGTCCGGCGGCGTAAAGTCGACCCTGTCGATGTGTTCGTCTCTAGCCTTCCCTCTCTGGTCCCTTGCTTCCCTCCCCCCTTTCGAAAGATCTCTTGTCCCTTCTGTTATCTCTTCGACTTGAAAGTCCAGTACCTTCTGATCAATTGGTAGATCATACTGGCCGAGCGGATACAACCTCACAAACTTATGACTCTCAGCTACCACGTAAAACGGCTTCCCTGCGCTCTTAGCAAGCAGACCGAGCTGGTATGTCCCCATCCCGCTGATTACACCACCGTTTTCTACCACTCCTTCTGCGCCGACAAAAACCATATCCACTTTCCCCATCGCGTAGGCTACTGCTTCGGCAGATATGCTGGCGACCGGAACAGACTTTGTCCGTAGATTTCTGACCAGTTCGTCGCCATGTTTTTCAGAAGATGAGGCGCGCACGTAGATGACCCGAAATCGCACACCTGCTTCACTAGCTGCATCGAGCACAGGAGCTACAACCCGACTTCCTCCACTCGTCAACACTGTAGTCCCGTCCCTCACAAACCTTCTCGCAACTTCCGCAATCTTTCCCCTCGCCTCTTTCGCTCTCTTCACAAACAAGCGCCCATTGTTAAGTAGATGCGCTCTTATAATCCTGAAATCTTCCGCTTGGCCTCCACTCTTGCCTTTTCCTTTTCCACGCGAATTGGGTGCCAGGGTGCTGATCAGATACCGCTGGAAGAGATCTGTACCTGCTGATAGGGCGATAGGGTTGGGAGTGGCGGCTTTGAGGGCGGCGGTGGAACTGGAGAGGACGGAAAAGGTTTCGGAGATAGTGCTGGGCGGGGTATGGGAAAGGAGGAGGATAAGGGCTTCGATTGCTGCGACCGGCATGGTTAGGAGGGGATCGGTGGAGAGGAGGTTTTGGTAGGTCTGAACAATGCTAGAAGACTGTTAGACAGGTGATCTTTAGGAGAAGTGGGACTTGGATTACTCGAAAGGTGGTTTAGCATCTTGATGTGGCCCCTCAGCCGAGGGCTCACTTGGAAGAGAAGGGGGGTCTAGAAGCATATTCTGAGCTGTGGATTGCGTATGAGTATGAAATCAATGAGCAAGTCGGCAAAGCCGAAGACTTACGCGGAGAAGCTACTTCTGCCATTGTAAGAAGCGGGCTACTATGTAACTCCAATTCACAAATTTGATTTTGAAACTTTGACGTTCCAAGTCCCTGCATCCGCAGCCTCCCCGCTAAGATAAACCAACCCTATCGACTAGATCTAGAGACATACCTACCTTACGTAGGAACCCTACTGTATCCGCCCTAGCAATGATTCAACGGACCCCCCTCGTTTAAATACCAAAACTCCTTTACGCTTTATCCCCCCAACCCTCCCCCCCGCCTTCCCATCCATAATGTCCGCCCCCTCCCCCACCCCCGCCGACGCCATCCAACGCATCCTCTTCATCTGCCCCCGCGTCCACATCTACTCCCTCCCGCCCCTCACAACCACAAAAGGCTACACCGCGGCGCTGTGGACCGCCGACAACAACCGCCGCCAAATCTTCACCGCGCGCATACGGATCATCGAAACCGCCACTCCCTCTCCACACGCCGACGTCCCTGAACCCATCACCACCGAAATCCTCCTCGAAGACCCAGCGACGGGGGATCTTTTTGCCTCCGTCCCCTACACAGACCCAGGAGCCGTGGAAGCGACGCTGGATAGCGCGCGTTTCTTCGCCGTGCGCGTGGTGGGGGACGGAGGGCGCAAGGCGACGTTGGGCATTGGGTTCGAGGAGAGGGGCGAAGCGATAGATTTCAATATTGCGCTGCAAGAGGTTCGGAAAGTCCAGGGTATTGGGGGTGAAGAGAAGCTGAAAGTAGGAGCAAAGGGGTTGGTAAAGGAGGTGCAGGAAGAGAAGAAGGATTTCAGGCTGAAGGAGGGGGAGATGATTCATGTGGATATTGGGGAGAGGGGACGGAGAAAACAGGGGGGCGGGCTGCAGGGGGACGAGAAGGCGTTATTTTCGATAGCGCCGCCGCCGTATGTGAACAAGGGTGGGGGGCTGTTGCCGCCGCCGCCTAGTGCGAAGGATATGAAGAAGGAGAGGCGGAGGAGCGGGCAGGGTGTGCCGAAGGAGGAAACGTCAGCAGCTGCGCTAGGGTTTGATGACGGGGAGTTTGGTGAGTTTCAATGATCATGGATTGCGCTTCTGGTATCAGCAGTAGGTTTTCAGATTCCCGGCTTGTGGAAGCTATGATATCCACAAACTGGCTAAAGAGCTGATGATTGAACAAATGCATTAAGCTTCTTCTACACGTTGCTGCTCCTGATGTTAGCCCTCTCCATCCATTTCTTCAAGTTCCCGTTCTTTTGCTCTCAACATTTCTCTCATCTCTTCAGCTTCTAGGCGCAACTGCGCTTTTCTCTGCGCCGCCCAGTCATTCGACTCGCCATTACCCACACTCATGGAATGTATATCAGGTGGTCGATGGTGCTGGTAAGGTTGCGGCTGGGGTAATTGAATATGGCGGCTGTTCTGCTGGCCGATACCTGTCAGACTGGGATCTATAGGCATTTCATCTAGCGAAGATTGTTGTGGCGGGTTGAGGAGCGAGGAAATCGAGTTCAAACGGTTCGATCGCATGTTTTCTGGAACCGGCGGGCTCGGGTTGTCGCGTTCTGATATGGAGAAACTACGCTTCCTGGAATTGCTGGGTGGAAAAGAGCTGAGTGTAGAGTGTGATTCAGACGGTGACATGGCTGTGGATGGATCGTGGACAACAGGAAGGGAAAGGTATTGTTGCTGCTGTTGAGGGTGGCTTGAGAGACGCCGCTGCTGGTCAATTTGATAGCCTGTAAAGTCTACTCCTATGGGGGCCGATTCCCATGGAATTGGATGATCAGCTTCCTGGTTGCGGACTCGAAGATCGAGGTTCATCGAATCGTTGGAATTGGTACTTGGAGGGGTCTGCTGATCAGTCCGCAAGTCGCGATTTTCAGTGTGCTGTGGGTCTGGAGATATAGAGACCGAGAACGATGCGAGGTGTGAACTGTTAGGCGACTGCTCTTGCGTTGCGGGTACAACTCGTTTTCTGCGTTTGATGATAGACTTTTTCATGGCCACCGGTCGATGTACACCATGGAGCTTGTGGTACAATCCTACAAATTGTCAGTATCGAGCATGGTCTTCCAGACATTAAACGCACCACACGCGTTGCATATCGTTCGGCCGCTTTCATCTCGCCGCCACAAAGGCGTGATTGTCGTTCCACAATTCTGGCAGGAAAGCACGAGACTCGTTGTGTTCTGACTCATGGTAGGCAGCTCTTGCGCATTTATCCTGGGACTGATTTCATCCCGAGTTGAGTTTGTGGCAGGTGGATCTTCAACATGGCCTTGTCCGTTGGTCCCCGTTCTTGTGGGTAATTGGGCCGTCGCAACCTGCGTGGTCTTCGATACTCGGTTGTTGTAGGCCGGGCAACCATTGCAGCCATCGGCGCCTCCAGTGCCATTACAACGTCCTCCGCCCGGGCAGGAACCTGTAGGAATATGACTAGCTGAGACGTAGGTAGCCCGACCAGCTTGCGCCGGACCGTCGACTGTAGACGGGGAAAGGCTTCTTTGATTATCTGGGGTATCAAGCTCAGAGCTGGGCGCTGATATTGGAGTTGAGGGCGGTCGTCTCATGGTCGTCGGTCTAGATATGTTCCGAGCTTTAAGATATAAGCCGCAGGCATTGCAGATGGTCGAGCCCGTGGGGGACCGTCGCCAGAGCGGAGTCTGCGTTGTACCACAATTACTAGGTTTACCCGTCAGCTACCTGCGCTTTCGCTTACAATAATCCCATCATGTCTGCAGAGGCGATCGTCTGGGCTTACCTGCATACCTGCCCCATCGCAACAGGGATGTTGATTGGGGCATACTTTTCTTCCGGTTGACGCTCTTGTGATGATGACCGCCGATTGCCTTGCCGAGGCTCAGAGTTGTTGCCTTCTACTCCCTGATCGTCGTTTGGGACTCTGTCGCCAGGAGAGAAATCTGGCGAAGTCTTGCGTTCAGGTGCTATGCCTGCCACGTCATTTCCACTGACATCTCGTCTTCCCTGCGCATGCTGGATGAGTTGTTCGGCGATTTCGTAATCAACCTCCGATGACTGTCGCGATAAGTGACCACGAGGGTGATCTAAAGTCGGAAGGCCTTGCGGCGCCATGTCTCTCGCCTCCATTGACAGAAGGCTTGTCATCTCCGCATGTCGCAAAATCTAGCTAGTTATATGCGATCGTCCTGCAGCGAGTCGAGTCTGGGTGATGTGTTTGGTTGTGAGTGGGAATCTGAAGGAGGAGTCGGATCACAAATGATGTTCAGATGTGTTGTTGTTTGATTTTGTCGCAATGTCAGGTGCAAGGAGAGGAGTACACTGAAGAACATTATTAGCTGTGCAACGTTTTTAGAACGGGCGACGACTTGCATAACGTAAGAGCCGGCGATACCAGAGTCACCTTCCAAGCACAGATGCAGAAGGAGAAGGAGAAGGAGAAGCAAATGGGATTTATGGGTATAGGTAAGCTGTTTGCGAAGAACAACGAGCTGAGCGCACGTCTATTTCAACCAAGAGCCTAAAGATGGCGGCTCGCTGACTCGGACTGGCACTGGCTACCTTATTCCGTATTGCCCTCGACAAAAAAGATCCCCGGATTTTCGATAGATTATGACCAATCACTCTTGCTGGCCGCTGATTGGCTCGAGATAAGTTTAGCCCCTGGTTCCTCACGCCTTTCCGTACGGCTGTAAGGAAAAGGACCAGCTGAGTCTAGTGTCTACCGCGTACACGACAAAGGCTGGAGAGGATTCAATTGAAAAAGTCGATGTATGATAAGATTATCTAGGCTTGCAGCAGTTTAGCGCCGAAAGCCTCTTTAACAAAGTAAGGTAAGGTAATGTAGGTAGGCAACCGTTTCCATATTCTTACAGGCTTACAGCGACCGCTCAGCCGCACACTACCTCTACCACGTGACCCATATACGAAAGCTACAGATTACAGTTGTACCGACTTCTCATGCTGCTACGAGCTTTCTGTAGCCCCTGTTTCTTTCAACAATCCCAAGCAGATAGATATTGATACACAGCTTCCCGCTTTTCCCCGCCATGTAATCCTAGATCTGCTTTCTCATCGAAAGTATTATATTTGCTCGGCGCCCCACTCATTACTCGCGTCTCTCATGTTCTGAGGCGGCTCTATTGATGGTATGTACTCAAGTACCGCATACGCGACACCCACGATACCCACGATTGAGCCTGCAAGGATCCGTGGCAATGCATCATGTAGGAGAATTGAGCCCACGAAGATGTAGACTGCCGTGATCGATTAGTCTTGTGCGTCCACTTCCTCATACTCGGTAAGACTCACAGACTCCTCGGCCTAGGAAGCTGAAGAGGAATGGCGCCCACCTCGCGACATAAGGTGGGATCTGGAACTCGAGCAATAGAGTCGCTGCGCAAGCACCAGTCAGTCTTCACCCTGGAGGAAGACGGCTGAATAGACTCACCAGCCCCGAAGACTATGACATAGCACCCAATGATTATACTCTGGCTGTTGCAACAGTCAGATCCTCGATTGCCTACTACCTCAATGCCGCGAAGGGGAGTCCTCACACTCCGATTGGGAAGAATTGCGATATTCCACCGAGTACCATCACGACGCCAACTGCCATATTAACGAGCCGACTGTGAAATACGAGAGTCAGAATTGGATCCGCAGTGGCGCTGGGGATGCGCTGTGTATGCGCATCAAATCGCACAAGGAGAAGCTTACAAGATGTTGCTGAAATCCATGTTGAAGGAGTGCGAGGGACTACCAGCAATATTGAAGAAACCGAGCGCTGCCGTGTGCTTTGCAACAAGTCAGTTCGCTCGACAATGTACAGTGTAGACAGATGCGTGAAAATTGCGATGACGATGCAAGTTCTGCAGAGACGCTTCGAAGCTTGATGTCGGGGAGGATTTCTTGGCGCGCTAGCAGCCCTAAAGCGATACGCAACCAATCTGCAGCGCTTCGAGCTTCATCTATCCTCTCAGTGCCTCTCCGTTCTAGCTGCCTATTTGGAACGCTTGGGGTTCAAAACAACCTGTCGATATCAATGGATTAAATCTCGGGTTTTATGCGAATTCATCTACTCCAATGCCGCCCGCTTTGCTCTATGCTCATCATCGAGTGCCCGCCTCAACCGACGAGATGATGTCTGGACATCCTAAGAAACGTGAAACCAGTCGTGCTTCCAAAAAGTCCCGGTGGAAACCCTTCCTCTTCTATTATCTTGAACCCCTTTTTGGTCCAATAAGGCCCGTTGATCTCTTTCACTGTATTGAGCACAAGAGTGAAATCTTTCTTGCCATGTGCAATTGCCTGCAATCTTATCTCCTCGACGATGTTGCCCAGTAACTTCGAAGAAAGCCCATGCTTCTGCCATGCCGGAGCAACAGCGACAGAAGATATCCCAACTTTAAACCCACCTGCTAGTGAATCATCTTCCACAGACGTGGCTGACTGTGCGTGTTTACCAAGTTGCGGCTCTTGCTCTACCTTGGCTTCAAGTCCCGGTACGGCGTCGTTCTTACTCGTTGGAGATTTGTGGTCTATTTTCCCATTTTGCGCCTGTTGTTCAGCCTCAAGCGCCTCACACGCCTCCCTCAGTTTCGAAGCTGTCAAAAGCCTAGAAAAGGGCGTATAGCTCGTAGTCGCCACCATCTCTGGCTCATCGCCAAAATTCTCTCCTCTGGAGACGAAAGTAACGAAAACAACACTCTCGAGGCCTAGCTCCCGAAGAAATTCTGATGGATCTTTGAATCGCTTTTCCTCAGGATCATAGAAGCCAGGGTGTTGCCGCCCGGCGATTGTGAATGCGTCGTTGATCAGATCTGTAAGCGCAGACAGTTTGGGATATGACGCCAGTTCTTCGGAGGGAATCCTGAGGGTTTCGAATGCAGGTGGTAAGATTGGCGACTCGGGTACTATTGTAGTCATGACTCTGTGAAATGTATTCGAATGAGTTGAGATAACCGAAGTAGCCATGCTAGGATCTTAATGATAGAAGCTCAAATATGGTAGATTGGTTAAGGAAACACATGGCTATGTTCTTATAAATCAACGATTTGGAGTTGCGAAATTTTTTCTATCTCTACATGAATATGATTACAAATTCCGATCTGCCTGGTGGCACTTGAGTCATACCTTTCTATTTCAAGTCCTCTGATTACTATCAGCGCTTAATCAATCATTGTCGGTTATGCTAATGCTGGTTCATGTTGGACTTTAGGAGAGTTGGTATCTCCGTATTCGGTCATATCCACAGGGTTCCGCACACAGGGTTTCCGCGCAGGCGTAGCGTTATTCTAGTACTCTTTTGTTTGCGCGGTGGGTACGAGTAGGGCTGGTAGGGCTGAGGACCTGCTACTGTACCTTACATAGTAAAGTTTTCACCTTCTTCCCCCTCGATACTCCCATCTAAGTGCCCTCAGATGACCTCGTGTTCCAAGTTTCCAGACAGCAACTGAACCCAGGGTCTTAATTGCGTGCCCCATTTCATACTTCCTTAAAAATTACTCCTAGGATTTTGATGATCACTGCACCAACATTAACTACCATAACCGAAGCACACGGCGTCTACTATATACATATCTCAAGATTTCCAAAGGCCCGCTAGTCACGCTGAATCGGGACATCAAAGCTTCGCCCTCGGGGCTAGTGCTTCTTCAACAAGCTTCACGGCCACTTTCGAGCAGCCGTAAGAGCTTTGGTACCCAAAGCCTCCGTGGCCGTAGTTATGGACAGTCCAGACGCCATCGATCTTTTCTTTCTCGAGTCTTACGCCACCCTCGCGCAGAGGTCTCAACCCAACATTGTGACGGATTACACTAAGATGCTCGATACCTTTACCATGAGTCAAGGCAGGGAAAAGTTCTACAGTCCTCTTCATGATTCGGATTGCCAGGTTCGGATCGACTTCGACATCCCAGTTACCCTCCTGGTAACAACCACCTAAGATTGTGCCTCCTCCTGAGACACGTTAGTCATCTCATTGTTATCCCGAATCTGAAGGTATCCAAGGATATACCAGCAGCACGTTGTATGACGTAACAGATCTCGTCATCTCCGTCGTCGGTACCAGAGTTCCCACCTCCGATAATGGACTCATTTCTGACTAGTACAGTCTGCCCTCGAACGGGTGTCATCTTCTTATCCTCGACACCTCCAAGTCTTGAAGCTGACATCCCTGTACAGTTGACGACCAAATCCGCTTTATTACCTGACTGATGAACATCTGCAGCCTCGCGGATATGTTGGAATACTGCGCGCCTGAAAATAACACCGGCTTTGAGACATTCACCCACCAAATAAGGTAGATAAATTGCCGTATTGATGCACACAGAAGTAAATGCAGTCCCGAAATCGATACCTGGAGCAAGTTGATCCGTAGGTATTTCCCTGAACTACGTTTGGAAAATTCAGCCAGAAGAGAATCGCAGGAGGCGTTATACAAACGTTCGGTACTACATCCATCCACCATGGGTTGACTTTTAGTTTATCTGCTAGATATACGCCTGTTGGCGAATCGTTATCTTTGGTGCGTTTGAAGAGGTTGGCCTCTGCGTACTCTCCGTTAGAGGCTGTCAATGGCATGTTGAATATTGAAAATACCTTGAAAATGCACTCCAGCTTCAGGATGAAGCCTGGCCAGCTTCTCAAGCTCAGGCCACGTCTCCCTGTCATGCTTGGCGGCTGCAGTGCCTTCTGCGGAAATACTGAATGCATTCAGGATCTGCAGAAGAAGGAAAATAAAGTACAAAGATAACACGATTCTCACGTGGGCGCAGGACGCGTGCTAGGAAATCAGCGATGGAAAAAGTCAAGTGAACTTGAGGCAAAGTAGAGCCGCCTAAGATAGACACTGAAAGAACAAGAACAACACTCGAGCTTCAATGCAAAATTGACTGACGGGAGATAGTTGGCACCTGCCCATGGACTTGCATATTCGGCTGCATTGTAATCTCCTGGCATGTATTTGGCAGCAACTGTAATTCTATATTTGGGGTTTTTGGACAGCAACAGCGCAGTCGTGAGACCTGTGACACCGGCACTGGTGAAGCAAGTTAGCATGATGCGTCATCTTCGCATGCATTGCCTGCTTACCCCACAACGACAATATTTGCTTCTGCCATCTTGAAGTTAACGGAAGAACAGAATTTTGGAGAAGCTCGGAAGGGGTGGACAAAAAATTAAAAGTCATAGTGCACGTTTCAACCATCTCGAAGGGCGCGGGGGGGGTTGGATCTCAAAGGGTCGGGTTCCTAGCCGGAGGGGTAACAGAGAGATCTCGGTCAAAGATATGATAAGATAACAATAGGGATCTAACAGCGGGACCGAGGGGGCGCCGTCACTCGTCGACAACAATAGGAGTCATGTCTTGGGTGATGACATGGCAGGTTATGAGCCTCCAGTTATTCGCGATGTTGATGTATTAGACGAGCTATTGTTGCCTTCAAGTCTCCCGATCCGGGGAGCGGTGAGCTTAAGACGTAAGCGATAGGGAAAAGATCTGATCCAAGTACGCACGAGAGTAGTGCCGACAGGACCTAGTTAAATATTGTCGCCTCAATGCACGCCTGGGGAACGGACCCATATTGAAATCCAGCTTGTGCTCGCTTAGGTACTGTAGGCTCCAGAAGTACTTTGACATGTGAGCACCTGAACTTGGAGCCTGGATGGGACAGACATGTGTTGCATGGCAGCATGATCAAAGAATCAAGACGCAAACTCTCCCATTCTCAAGCTTCACAATTCCAAGATCTAAACATACCTTGTGATTTCTAGTAAAAGGAAGATCATATGCTCGATGGTAATGATATTGATATTAATAGAGGTGGGTGCATGATAGCTGAGAGTGTGTTAAGTCCCCCCCCGGGAATTAAGGTTTTAGCGAGAACCCTTAGCTGGAGAATTATGGAGTGTGACGCTACTCTCGTCCTCATCTTCGTTCCAGGTTGTTGAATGATGATGATCTGAACGACAATAGAGTTAGTTAGTTGCCTTGCTAAACAGCATTCACTCTTACTTCAAAGTGAATTGACCCAGCCTCCCCCATTTACTCTAATTTATTCGCTCTACTATACCTCCCATGTAGAGAGCTCTGCAACCCCTCCAACATTCCTTCCACCGTCAACCTTGCTCACTTACACCAACCCTGCTTACAACCTACAAATTCTGCATTCGACACAGCATATAAATTCCAGCTCAAAAACCTAGCATAGCACTCAGCAAATTGCCCAGCATGGGTGTCACTACCAACGAGTTCCCACTCCTGAATTCCGTTGGCCTCTACGTTGCAGATACCGCCGGAAATGGTATGTCCTTCCAACAAACCCCCATAAATTCGGATAGCTAATATTTGTACAGGCAATTGTCTCTTCAACGCCCTATCGGACCAGCTTTACGGTGACCAGTCAAAGCACCACGAAATTCGCTCCGCTGTCATCGATTACATGCGCGAGAAAGCCTCGTACTACAAACAATTCATCGTGGTCCACCCTGGTGGTGGTGCCCGTCGTAATCCCAAGCGTAAGAATGCGGGATCATTCTCTACACCTTTTAACGCTGCCGGACCTACTGCCGCCGAAATCGAGCGTGTCTTTGAGGGTCATCTCCAGCAAATGGCATGCGGAGGTACTTATGGTGACAACATGGAGATTTCGGCCTTCAGCTCCAAGTTCGGAGTGGCTGTGAAGATATACCAATATGACTTTGCATATGTGGTCTCGGCGCTCCCTCAGGGTACCGAGGAGAAGGTGGTGCACATTGCATATCATGTAAGCAGTGCTGTTAGGGTTGTACCACGTTTCTTGGACTACCACAATGCTAATAAAAATCTAGACCTGGGAGCATTACTCGTCCATCCGGAATTGCACTGGCCCTCACACTGGTGTTCCCAACGTTGAATACACCCACGTATCTCCAGAATCCGAGGCTCTGAGCAACCAGAAACTCGGCCAAGTCTCTCATGTGCAGCCTTGGATGGTCAACACTGTGATGTCATCGTTGCCATACCTTGCCGACCGTGCAATAATTCAGAAGACGCTGGAAGAGTGCAAGGGCAGCGTCGATAATGCAGTATCGAAGCTTCTCGACGCCGAGGATCAGAGTAGCGCTTCGGCTAGCCAAGGAAGCTCCAGTGTGGAGCGTGACGCAGATAGTGAAGACGAAGATGTCATTTCAATGGCACGTAAGAAGCAGGATCGTCGTTTGAGTCGTGCCACCCGTGCTGCCCTCGAAAAGAAAGAAGAGCAGCATCGTATGCACGAGCTAACGGTCCGGATGAGAGAACCCGTCCTTCCTTCAACCAAAGAGTCCTCGTCCACCCCAGAGCCTGACTCTCTGGACGCGAGCAAATCACAGGATACGGACGAGACCGAAGAAGAAGACTGGCAGCACGCCTCCCCTTTCAAAGTATCTACGGCTACATCAGCCTCAACCTCAGTGTCGGACAATACTACCGCTGGCAAGCCTCGTCCTAGTGGTATACGCTTGAAGCTCTCCCAGCCCAAGCAGCCAAATCACATCATCGATTTGACCTTGGATAGCCCAACCCTGGAGAGCCCAGTCTCGAAGTGCCCGGCACTGAAGAGCTCGACTGAGAAGTCCGCTATTCAAGATAACGGCGATAACGAACACTATGGCAAGTTAGCCAAGTGGCAGCCAGCTCAGAAGCAGAAGCGTCTAACTGCGCGTGACAAACACGACATGAAGAAGGCGGCCCAGAAATCTGCGGCCAAGGAGCGTAAGAAGGGTGTAGCTTACGTCGTTAACAAGCCAAAGAAGGATACTCCCTTTGCCATGCAGAAAGGTAAAGAGAACTCCCCGTCCATCGAGACACACATCAAGGTCCTATACATCTAAGGATGTCCGGTAAACTCTACACACAAACATCACCATGTCATTCTCATCGTCATCAATATTCGACATCATCGTTCAGCATATCTCGACCGTCATATCACACACCAGCATCGCATCATTGCTTACACCACACCACACTACCTCCCCAGTTCTTGCATACTTGGCGGCATAGCGAGCATTTGTCCGGCGTCCCCCCTTTTACACTGCATCAGCGACACATATGGAACGATTTGCATACACGGTAGGGTTGTGAAGACAAGGAAGTGCTCCGTACACCTTCACCACCCTCACCCATCGACGGAATCCGGTTCAGCGAAGGAGCTCTATTGGCGTTTTCATGTACTTTATTTTTGTGCTAGGGTACGCATGTATTCTACTTATTTATGGATCTCACATCAGGCCACCATACTCACAGCAACAGCTTCTCCTCGGAGAACAAACGCTGATGGCAAGTACTCTCTCTCAATCGGGCGCGAAAGCAATGGTAGTAATCGTTCCAGTGGCGACGAAAGCTTGTTAGTACCCGGTGGGCTTTTGAGGAACGAAAACGCCTGTGGTCGTTTTGTCTGTGGATCTATGCTACTACTACAACACATGTGGGGGGGTTTTGAACCTACACTGAGGCATTGAGACCTCTTGATACCTTGCTCTACTGGCTCAATGCGTGGTCTCTAGGATAGATAGAGCTGTGTCAGAAACCTCTACGAAACCGATCGAAATTCGTAAAAGCTCCTTGGGTGCTGTGATTGCTTTCTTCCTGTGGCTACGTTACTGACCGTATCTACCTCCCTACATCAAGCTCTCTGTATCAAAATATTCCCATCAGCAACCCCATCCTCCCTTCCCACTCCCACTACTCTGCATCTTCACCCCACCATGACATTCCCCCTTCCCCCTCCCCATCCCCATCTAACCTACCTTTCCGACCTCGCTCATCCCAAACCTTTACAAGCATAACCTCCTCCTTCTCCTCACCATCTACCTTCTCGTTCCACCTCCACCCCAATCTCCACCTACACCTCCACCTTAAACTCACGTCTTACCGAAAATTTCACACTCCAGCTCCAACATCGCAACCTAGACCCAACCAACACCACCCCCCTCTGTTCCTAAACAAAAACCAAAAAAACAATTTTATTTAGATATGTATAGTCTATCTCATCACAACGGAACAGGGGCTAGCTCTAGAATGAACAATCCAAGAACGAGAATCCGAGATGGGAAGAGTAGGGAGTGTTCTACTACTAGCTGCCAAAAGTTAGAACCACTGCGACCAGCACGGCAGCAAGCAAAACAACGAGCATCAACCGGCGAGCGCGATGACTTCCAGTGCTCTTCCGCAGCAGCGTGAAAAAAGCTACATAGCTCCGCAGAAGCGAGCTTCTTCTCAGTCAAGAAAGCGGTTTTTTCTTTCTTCTGTTCGATACGACCGCAGCTAGCTGTCCGGACCAAGGCTCAAGGGAAAAAAAAAGAGTTGTTAGTAGTTATAGGCAAAGCTCAATTACTGGAGCCATGTCTTTGTTAAAAAGCGACTGCTGGAATTGATGGGAAACATACATACCTTGGATTTCCTCTTTTATCTACTTGCAAAAGGTAAATGGCGCTTGCGAGTAATCAGGTAGTAGTAGTAGAGATTACGGGGGATGCTGAGCACTGCCGTCGTAGATAAGGCGACGAGGCTGAGGGAGACATCGTGTAGAGTGAGTTTGTTCGGTCATTGCATATTGAGAAAGTCTTTTTTTTTTCTTTTCGGGTTTTTGTCGATAATCATTTAGGTGTACTGTGCATGTCTCTGTATAACAATGTCCGAAATCCCACCTACCCACATCGTTACCAGGAGTGATATTCGTTATATCAAACGCCGGGCATACAAAACAACCCCTGCGAATCTCAGAAAGTAATATATCGCCACAAAGAGAACATCATCACGTGGACTATCCTCATAGGGAAGCCCTTATCATATTATCCATACCACACACAAACAGCACACAAAGTCCCACCAACAAGTATCGAATCCCACAATATCCCACTACTCCCCACAGTCGCACTCCCACTAGTTCAAAACCCACCCTCTCCTCCCAAAGCACCGAAGCGCTTATCTAATTCAAACACCCGCTCTATATACGCTCTTAGACAACTATACCCTAACTAATCCAACAAACGGCTTGTTCATCATCGACGACAATAAAAACTCTTTACACATTCATCAGTTCCGCAGATTGGGCCGCCCGAGGGGGGGGGGGAGCGACCGATGACATGTACACATACAAAATACGGGCCACGAACCACAAAGGCACACAATTCAGGGAGAAAAGAAAGCCCATACCTCCCCGCCTCAAAAAAAAGCCCACCAACTACCTACCTTACCTACTCCCCCAGTTCTTTCGTATCCTCCCCCCCCCCCCCAAAAAAAACCAGACAGTTTCCAAAAAATCAAAACCCTGCCTGCGCAAGATACATTTCAGCAGAGGGTAAAACTGATCGCCAAAAGCAAGAAAGGATAGATATGAAGTTGAAAGAGCAGATGATGAGGCTCTATATATTACAGGTGGATGGATGCATGGAGATGTGGATTGCGGGTAAGTACGAGAACGGTGGGAAGATCCCGGGGGGGGGGGGGGGGGGGGGGCTTGGAAAAATATGAATGGAGTACTGAGGAAGGGAGATTGGAGTTTTTGAAATGGTGGAAATGGAAAGGTATTCCATCCGACAACATCGTAGAGTTAATGCGGGTTTGTTGTATAGAAAATGGGGATGTTGGTGGGAGCTGGCGGGTGTAGTTTGCGAGGGAATGCGGGAAAATGGGTTATGAGAGGATATGAATGCTCTTCTTTGTGCTACACACCAGCAATCAAAAGACCGTAGCCACCGAGCTCATCCTCCAAGCCTACCGCTCCCCTCAATGTCCAACGTCCCCATCCCCCAAAACCCTCAATCACACGCAGAAACCCCCCTATGATCCCACCACCACGGCCTACTCCTCCACCTGCCCCACCACCGCCGCCTCCAACGCCGCCTGATTGGCCCCCACCACCTCCCCAACCTTCTCCCCGCCCTTAAAAATCAAAAACGTCGGCATCGCCCGAATGCCCAGCTCCTGCGCAATATCCGGCACCTCGTCGATATCGAGTTTGTAGAAACGGGCAGATTCTTTGTATTTCTTGGACATGTCGACGACGGCAGGGGCGATGACTTTGCAGGGGCCGCACCAGGTGGCGAAGCAGTCGAGGATCATGAGGGAGGGGTCTGAGAGGGCGGTGCGGAAGTCGGAGGAGCTGTGGGGTGTTAGCCGCGGGGGAGTGGGGGCAGGGAGATTGATGAAGGTTGAGGGTTAGAACGGAGAGCGGGCAGAACAAAAGACAGCGTAGCAGCAGCTGTGCGTAACAAGGCTTCTTCCAAAACTCACCTCTTCAAGTTATGCACACCCCCATCCTTAGCATCAACCATCTTGACGGCCGTTTCCCGAAAACACCGAACCTGACTTTTCGTAAATGTTCTGCTCGGGACTTGATAGAATCGTGTGCTGGTAAGCAGTGCTCTTCTGATTGATGATGCCAGTGTGAGGAATTTGGGTGCGCGGGTTGGGGTTTATATGGATGAGAGAGAGAGAGAGAGAGAGAGGGTGTAGGAGGGGGGGGGGGCTTAGATGGAAGGTGCGTGAATGGGATGCGGTGGATGATGATGACGACGACGCAGGGTGGGGTGGGGGGTGAATAATACGGGAAGGGGCGAGAAAGGATTTGGAATAATGCGCGATGGCGCCATATCTATGTTAAGCGAGATTGCTCAGCCTTTTGATTCGCACCGCCACCATGCTGTGCCACAGTTTAGAGAGCCTAGGCGCCAGGACGTGCGTAGAGCCTCAGCGCCAACCTGGTCCCAGATCAACCGTGGGTGGGGAACCGTGCGATACTGGTCACCCTCCTATTACAACTCTCCAAGGCCAAGGGTGAACTAGGCCTAGTAGGGTGTAAAGGGGTTGGTCTCTCAGATGAGGTCTCAGGTGCACGGGGTGGTAGCAAGGTACAACAGTCTTATATAGAATCTTGTATTCCAAAAGAGAGCTGTAAGAATGAGTTGAACACGATGGACAAACCCCATCGTGTGCGCGATCTATATAGTTCTGATCATGCCACTGCTGTTACCGGCTCACACCTTCAACGGAGGCTCGGATTGTGATGCCGTAATGTCAATTCCTTCACTTTTGAACGCCCTGTCAAATCTGACGGAAAGCGAATCGCTGGGCAAGCACATGGCTCACAATCCAGAGCCACTTACTCCCAAAACATTGAGCATCAAAACTGAGTTGGAGACATATGAACATAAAGATCACGAGGCGGAGCATGGATTTGCTGTTTCGGACTGTCGACTGCAACAGAGAGATGAAGGTAAGCTTCTGGTGTAGGAGTGAATCTTACTCATAGCTGAGTTGATTGTTGCTTTCAGCTATTTGCCCCATTTGTTATTCAATTCTTCGTGCGTGTGGCGCTCCCTTTGAGGAGCTTTTCAGCGCCTCTCTCGGCTCAATCAAAGATATTAAAATGTCTAAGTGCAACGTACATCAAGATCTGATTGACTTTTATGTGGAAGGCTGGGAAGAGGAAGGGTACGCAGACCATATTTTATCAGTCTTCAAATTACCTCGTCAATCGTATCTTGAATTGCTTCGAGAAGATCTAAAAGGTGAGGAAGCGGTATTGTACAGTGAAAAGTTTGAATTGGTGGGGGAAGATGATCAAGAGAGCAGATTTGGACGTGGCCGAATTCTCGACTCTCACTGGATTCGTCCAGACACGATTGAGAAATGGCTCAGAATGTGTAAAGACGATCATAGCTCAGCTTGCAGTTCTCCATCATTTGCAAGACAACTTCAAGCAACTCCCGCATACCTCATCGACACCAAAAACAGCTGCTTGACTCGTGCCCGGCCTAGAGAGAGTTATATGGCCTTGAGCTACGTTTGGGGTCGTGTGCATTGTCTGCAATTGAAGAAAAACAACCTTAAAATTCTCCAAAAACCACAGGCCTTGCGCCACAAGAATATTGTTGAAAGCATCCCCAGAACAATCTTACATGCCATAGACTTGGCGCTTCTGTTGGGCGAAAAGTACCTCTGGGTCGACTCACTTTGCATTGTCCAAGATGACGAGGATCAGAAAAGAGGCGATCTGCTTCAGATGGCGGCCATCTATGCCTCAGCCAGCATAACAATCGTTGCTGCCGATGGGTTAGATGCCACGTACGGCCTCCGTGGAATCCAAAAAGTATCGGACCCAGTTGAGAGAAAGCTAAATCAGCACATAATTCCTGTCGGACGACAGCATTTTGTGGTACGAACATTTCCACCAAAGAACGAACGTGACGAACACCATCCAGACGACGGCTACTACTCAAGGGCTTGGACATTTCAAGAATACTTCTTCTCGAAGAGGCACATAGTCTTTGAGAAAAATAGCGTCCTATGGACGTGTTGTTCGACGACATGGTTTGAAGATGTCGATCACTCCGACGGTATTTGCTTAGCTGGAGATGCGAACTTATTCAACGAACGAAAGTCTCTGACAGTTTCAGAACCTTCTCTTTCAACTTTGACGAGGCTTGTCAGTAACTTCAATTGCATGCAACTGACTTATGATGGCGACTGCCTCGATGCTTTTGCGGGTATCACGACTGCTCTAAACCGGAGGTTCGAAGATGGATTTCTCTGCGGTCTACCGGAGATGTTCTTTGATGTGGCAATGCTTTGGCAGCCCGTGGGAGATATGCAAAGAAGACATCAACCCAAAACTGATACAAGGAATGCGCGTATGACATTTTCAAGCCTACCCAGTTGGTCATGGGCAGGATGGAAGGGAACCATCGATACGTGGAGCTGGCAAAGTGGGTGTGATTTCAACAAAACAGGAAGTGGTGCATCGACTTCTCGTGAGACAATTCCAATTACGACCTGGTTCACCGGAGCGTCAGTGCTATCAGAAGATAGACGAGAAATCAAGAAAAAGTGGTACATCTTCAGAAGTCGCTTTCGAGACCCAGACCAACCACTTCCAGAAGGATGGGCGAGACACGTTTGTCCTGGAGTGCCCATCGGCAGAAGAGACTGGGTTCATGCTCCTCCGCGAGGGTTCGAGTCTCACTTTTATACCCACGTCTCTTGCCCCGGCGCAGAATTTTGGTATCCCGTCCCAATAAAAAGTCAGGGACAAAGCTCAGCTATTCGAGAGCCTACAGCGTTTCTTTTTGGAGCTGTGGACGGAACCTGGCTATACACGAATGGTTTCCATATAAAGTCTCACACACCATGTGTCTCACTAACGGACGCACTTGGACAATGGGCAGGCGTTCTGCGCCCTCACTCAAGTGACGATTTCCCATATGTTGACTCGTCAATGAAGCTGGTCATCGAAGTGGTTGCAATATCCCTCGGACGTGCCAGGAACTCTACTCTATCAGAGCCCGGCCTTGAAGAATGGGATCTAGACGAGAGACCCAAGATCGGCGAGTGGTACGAATTCTATAATGTAATGTGGATATCATGGAACAATGGCATAGCCTCCAGAAAGGGGCTTGGACGTACTGTACGGGAGGTTTGGGAACGCCAAAAGCTCGAAAAAATCGAATTGGTTTTGGAATGATATCTTATGACCTCGAAATGAAAAGCCTCTGGGATGAAGGGACGGGTCCTGGCTGTGACACCTCCACCAATCCCAGGGGAGGATGCTCTGGGAGCACATTGGGAATGGTGATTGGAGGTATACCAGGAGCTGACATTGCGGTCCCTGTTTGTTTCCGATCAAAACCTTTGCTGCTCTTTCGCATCGAGTTGCTGCCGAATTTCTTCGGGGACATCATCGTGGGTCTGCAGAGTGGCACCCTGTTCGACGTACCTGATGAGATTCCGGAGGTGGTGAACCATCGAATTGCTTTACGAGGTCGCGTTCCGAGCGGTCTGTAACGGAAACTACCACATTCATGTCACCGAGCCTCACACGCCTGTTCCGTGGTAGCTTTTTGCGCAACGATTCAGCTGAGCCTTTGACGCCTAGCTTTTTGGCACTTGCCAAATCTGAAGGATTTGGGATATTCAACACGATGGAATCATTCTGCACTCTCTGGATCGATTACTCTTTATGATGGTCGTAGAGGTTATGGTAATAGGTCACTCCATATCGTTAATAGGTTTGTCACCAGCAAAGTGCGGGACAATATCTGTACATTATCTGCTTCCATTATGTGCAGCAAGCGCCACTCTTGCTACTACCGATATAATACATTTTTAATACTTCGACTGCCTCAGGAAACGGCATAGGATTCCTCTTTCCTCCCATAGAGTGAAACCTAGAAATAAAGCGAGCGACATGACCCTCGGCAGGAAACCATATTCTTACCATTAGAACTATGGCGGTTTAATATAGCCAGATGAGCCTCAAATTCCGTGTAGCCAAGAGCAAATTTCGATTGATGGCCGTTGCTCCGGCTGCATATGGCATCCGATTCGTAGGATCGCCCACGTAGATAGTACGAGTATTCACAAGAAATCCCAGACAGTATGGGTAGCCAGTAGGTAGGAAAGATCTTTAGCTAGTAAAACCAGCCGTGAGTCGGTGTCGGTGCCAGTGCAAGGCAAGGGTATAGCACAAAGATCGAAACCGTCATCGCTAGGGGAACGTACTGGAGTAGACACAAGGAAATGGTAAATGAATGTCGTGTCAGGCGCAGAGCTCCGAACTAAATGGCCCAGATCATTCTACATCGGTAGCACCAGGCCTTGGAGATGGCGGACCCCGCGGACTCCGCTCTCCTGAAGTAGAACTCAGTCGCTTAGACTCTATAGAGCTCCGTGCAGGGAGATTCAATAACCTTGCGCTACCTGCACTGATGTGCCGCACATGTCCTTTGCCAAGATCCACGCTGGTTGCTCGCTGAATGAATGGGATCTCTGGCGCTGTTAATTGTCCCATAGGTGAATCTCCGCCCGTAGGTGAAGACTCAGCAGACTCGCCGGCTTGAAAGTCGTTCAAAAGGCCTTCCCTGGACTTAGCTCGAGGTCCTTGTCTCACGATAGTTGGATGCCTGCCGACAGCGCCGTGCCATGTTCCTTCATCCTTCGTCTTCGAACTTGATCTAGGATCAAGCTCCAAGTCATCTTCGCTATCGCCAGCAATACCAGAGTCATCGGCCAGGTTTTGAGGCTTCCGTGAGCGTGCCCCCCCAAGGACCTCGTCAGAACTGGGTGTCAGGGCGCCCATATCCTCTTGCTCAGCTTCCTCAATACCAAGCTCCTCCTCCGATCCCCTGAGTTCTTGCAAACGCTTCTGCAAAGAGCTTCCACTTTCACGAAACGGATTCAATTGTTGAGATGATCTCTTCACAGGACGGCCCGTCAACCAAGATCCTTCAGAGTCAACCGATGCTAGCGACTGTGAAAGGACGGCACTTGATGGTCCATCTGGAGAATGGGCCGATCGTACCGATTGGTGTCTACTTAACGCGACCTCCTCACGGAAAGCAGGATGGATATCGGCTAGTGGCTGTGCGGAACTCGCGGTAACTCCTAAAATGCCTGGTGCAACGTCATTGGACCGAGGCAATTGAGTCTGCGATGAGACCTCTGGAGATTGTACTCGAGAGTCAGGAGGCGACATTGGCAGTTCTGGCAGGTCTTCTTTAAACCTAGATTGCACAGGAGTCCCTGATCTGGCCCGTGGGACCCGGTTCGAGTTGAATGCTGTAGGGGGCATCTGTCGTGCGAATGACTCTCTGGAGGTATTTGAGAATTCCGAGGGAGCTTTTCTCCCTCTGTCTGCCGACTTCCTCTCTCCTCCAGTCCCACTGCGCCTGAATATTGATCTCCAATTGCTCGTAAGTCTTCCGCTAGTGTCAGAGTCTCTACGCTCCGGCTCTGTGCGTTCTGGGATATCCGGGGTACTACTCGTATTCAATTGCGTAAGTTGCGAGCGAGTCGAAGGCTCGTTGAAATGTGGGGTCGGAGATGTGATTGGTGACATGCTTGCTTGCGATAACCGTACCGCTTTGGCAGTCTCAAGAACTGGTTCTTCAGGTTCGTCTGTTGGTGTGGGCTGCTCAAGGTGAGATGTCTGTTGTCCAGCGACGGGATCACTGAATGGATTTCGTAAGGGCATGTGCTCTGGCGACGGGTCCTTGAGCCAAGACTCGGGTGTTCTCGTAGCACCCGCCTCATCAGAAGCTCCTCCTATTCCGAGTCCTACATCATCTTGGCCCGTAGCCTTCTCGCCCATGTCCTCTTGAGCCGAAGAGCCCTCTGCTCTTTGCTTTTGAGCCCTTCTTTGAAGCTTCCGTTGTAGCTTTTCCTGATCTGACTGCCGGTTCTTCTCCGTCCTGCGCCGGTCCCGCTCCATCAGCTCTCTTAGACTTCCAGCATCGAGATCATCAGCCAAGTCATCGACCCGCTTTCTCGACTTCAATACCTCTTCAGGGACCACTGCTTGTTTCTCCTTCCTAGTCGACGCTCTCGATGGGCCAAGCCCACTTGATATAGCACCATACCGTGGGTTCTCCGAATATCGGATGGTAGGTCGAGGTGAGAGTGCATCAAAGGCTCGGATTTTGAAGCCATGCTGGTCGGATGCTACTGACATTGACGAGTGCAAGGACTCTGGCATGGGCAGTGAGACGTCTGACGTACGTCTTTCGAAATTGCGATTCATACCCTTAGGAATCTTCTTGCTATCACGCGCAAGCACCCCACTCCCGTAATTTGCGCCACGGTTTGGTATTGGCATGGGCGAGCTCATGGCTTTGATCTCCTGCTCTCGAGCATGGTCGTCTGCTTTTCTCTTGCTTGATTTGCGTCGTGGGAGGTTCGTGTCGGTTGCGCTGCGTTTACCTTTCAGCGTTGGGACTCTGTCCATTGCATTAAGCCTCTCAGGCTGTATGCTTGACATCGAAGTAGGATTGTGGAAGTAGTATGACGGTACATCGCCGCGATCTGAAGGAGGCAGCGAGATTTTAGTGTTCGTAGTGCCTGGCAAACCTTTTTGATCGAGAATAGCACGCGTGTCCGCAGCCGATGGAAGTGGCGGAGGCCCCGATGGTAGAGAACCTGTCTTTTCCGAGTCTCTGCGTCTTGACTGTTGGGCTTTCGTAAGCTTCTGCGATGAGCTCCGCTGCTTGCTGCGGAGGCTCCCTTTCCGACTTGATTTTCTACTTAAATTAGAGGGAGAAAGGTCGGCTGTAGCATCTTGACCAGGGTCCCTCGTTGCACCACCTTCGGAAGATTTATTCCTAGACGCACCCATATCTTTCTCTCTCTCACTTGACTTGCTTGGCTTCCTCTTCTTCTTGCGGCCAAACGGCCAAAAGGCCATGGTGTGGTCAGTCGACCCCCTTAGTCCTCGCTCTCCGCCATCGTTCCGTCGCCTATTGCGACGCCAACATAAGAGACTCGACAGCGTGATAGATTTAGATTGTTCCGTTTGGCATAAGATGGGGGCTGTCGTCGTGGACTAGGTGTTGGCACTTTATGCGCGTAATCAAGGGTCGACCCGCAATCAAATGAACTGTGGCTGAAATTTGACGTCTACATTATGCGACCGAGCATGGTGTTGAGGATTTGACGTTGACAATGTCGTGGTGAGATGGCGGGTGTGTTGCAAGACTAAGCAAGGAGTGAAGTCATCCAGATGGCTGATCTTGGTCTTGGGGGGATCTTCACTTTGTGCGCATGTGACAAGCTGATCGCATTTGGAAGTGACGTGAAAAAGGTAGGGTAAGGTAATAAGTAGTAGTGTGAGGGTATTGGGTGATACGGCAGATGGGGGAAAAAGAGGGTTTCCTGGGAAGGCTTCTGAGTGGACAGGTGGCCCAGTAAGGTAAGGTAAAGTAAGGTAGTTAAGGAGTTCTGGGTGTTGTTACTGGTGTTACCGGTGTTCTAGGTCACGCCCAGGGTAATCTCTAGCACTGCCTACGGAATACTACAGTACATACAGTACCTTATGGCTCTCCGCCCCTGTCATTAATTGTAAGGTAATAACACTCTAACTCTACTGGGTACAGTACTGTGGTAGCTCTTCCGTCACGTGGGGCTAGAACGGTCTGGTGGAGCAGGGTCATGATACTCATCTCCATTGGCCACCTACCTTACCTACGGAGGACCGGTAATGGACTGATAGGTTGACTCCACCATCGTGTTTGTGGCTTTCCCCAGGCCTTAGAGTGGTAATAGTTCCGTAGCAGTAGTGTCCCCAGCCACTCACTTTACGACATCCACCACGCGCGCACACGACACACCTTCCGGAGTACCAAAGCTGAAGTTGCTCCGGAGGTGTTTGAAGATATATCTCCGTGGATCTTGCTTCATCGCTGTTGATAGATGCAAATGACGTATTCTTACTGGCCAAGGCGATGGAGGTCAATTTCGGTGGAATTGCAATATCAGTCAGGTGATCTCCGAAGCCAACACGGTATGAACCGTCACGATACATCAGGGACCGTCGAAAGGGTAACTAAACCATCTTTCCCCGCGGGATGAACCGTTATGCTGACTGATTTTATCGTCCACCAACGATTGGAAAAACGCCGTGATTTGAATATCGTACGGAATAGATAAGAAGCTACTTTCTGAAAGGGAGATGACGAAGACGACGAAGACATGTCCCAAAAGCCTCCCTCACGTCTAATCATCTCATCTCCGCCACGTGTATCCTATCAGCAACCGCATCGATGCAGACCAACAGCACGTTTCTAACTAATGGTATATCAAGGTCACTAGTCTTCGATAAGTCTTGTTTCCGATATACAAGAAGTGCCATTAGCTGGCTGGATCCGAAATTTCTTTCTCTCGAAGCTGACAAAGCCTCTGATTTTATGAATTGGTCCATGAGCAGCCAACGTTCGATTTCTTATGCATCGTTGATACCTGTACAAGACACGTCATATTCAACACTTGTTCCTATCTCTACTAACGTCTATGTCAATGCAGTATGCAATACTCTGGTCGTCGCTGACCAGTCCGAATTTTAGATCCTTACAGAAGATCCATAACTTCCTGGCCCACGCTTGAAGTGTTAGTTCCCCAATAGTTCGGAACGGTTTGCACGATCAAAACCCCATTTTCAATCAAGACCTCGTGATACCTCTTCTTAACCAACCTATCAACAATCCGCAGTTGAATCTCGTTCTTCTCCACCGCATCTTGCAACCCCTCTTGAAGCATCTCATCCTTGCCAAAGCCAGCATACTCAAGCTGATGCGCAAGCCCTTCAAAGTAAGATAGAGTCAAATAACCGATCCGTTTCTGCCAGTCGGGTACGAGGTCGCTTGAGCTTCCAGCTTGCGCGTGTTTGGCGAGAGCGGCGAAATTGTGCTCGAAGTTGGGCGTGAGCGTCAAGACTGGGAGCGCAAGGAGTTTCTCGATCTTCTCTTTCACTTCTCCGACCTGGGGCTCGTATTCAGAACGGATGCTGCTCTTAGCATTAAAATCGAGTGTGGGCCCTGAGCCAGATCCGGAAGAAGATGCGATTCCAGCGTTATTGACGGCCTTGGCGATGTCTTCGCTCGGGGAACTCAAGTTGTAGCCTAGGTATTGTTTGGCGAAGAGGATCCGGAGACTGCCGTTACAGATATCATAGCTATAATTGCTGATGTTCTCATCGGTAGGCTCAAGTAAAATGGTGTGGTTGAAAGCAAGCTCGTTCAACTCTCTTTTCCCCTCTTGCCCAAACTTCTCGAGGTATCGTTCGAGGTTGCTAGTAGTTCGATCAATGTAACTGTGATGTGGTTCTTGTTAGTATGTGACTGCAATATTCGCTGCAGCTAACAATCACGAGGTGTGCTTTCCACACTGCTAGCAGCAATCCCGACAACAATAATGAGAGTGATGGTGCGGCGTTTTCGGTACAAACACGAAGTTGAGAAGCATTTTCAGAAGACGAAGTAGCAGGCTAACAGAGGAGAAGACTCATCTATCAGGACCGTCGGTGGCAGAGACAGTGGTCACATGGAGGAACGCATACTCTGCAAGCATCTTCCCAGTATTTTCCTTAGCATAAGCAGCTGTGGCATAGCCATAGACCATGCCAACATCAATAGGAGCAGTCCATGGGACACCAACCAACTCGGAAAACTTGGCCTCCAGTTCTGACTTCCGCGTTTCCCAACTATCACGAACTAGCGATGACTTTACGTTAATACATCTCTAAAAAGAAGCGCCAAAGGCTACTACATACCGTTCTTGCGGACAGCCAGTGGAAGCTTAGCTTTTGAGGCTTCGGGAACGACACTAGGAGCCACGGAAGAGGCAGGTGTGTTCATGGTAGTGCTGGCTGCCGTGGTGTTTGTAGAAGCAGCTTCGTCTTTATTGCCCATGCCCAAGCCCAAGGAAGCAGTGGCCTTGTTCAGATCCCCTTCGAGGTCTTTCAGAGATGCTTTTGCTTTCTTGAGGAAATCCATGGCAAACACAGTCGATATGGAAGAGATGATGTTCCTCCAGGTAGGGAGATCCACTCTTTTATATTGATTTCACTTCTCTTGTTCCAGTATCTCTGCACTGCGCTCCCAAAACGGACTGCAAACTGGCCCCCAAAGGTTCAATGCAAGCATTGGCAAGAACTCACAAGCTGCAGCATATTCGTGAGACATGCAAATGCAGAGCCCTGCTACACCTGATTGGTTTAAAGGACATCGAGACTCGAAGATCGCGAATAGAGGAGATAAAAGTGTCAAAGGCTGAGTGAGATCTTTGGTGGATCTTGCAGCCTGTACATTCGCTTAAAAGCGACGAAAGTAACCTTACAGCCCTGTCTGTTGTATCGGCACGGCACAACATGCATGAAGCTGAACGTCAGGGATTTAAAGATGCATAGAGCTGAAAGTAGAGGAGACCGTGAAATATACCCCAATAACCCACCAAGATTGGGATGATGGCCTGGCACGCCTGGGCATCCTCCGTATATGCTGGTTTGGGGCCAAAAAGTCATGTTGTGGGTTACATCAAAGAAATTTTGCTATCAACCTTGCTCTTCGACATGTTCGTTGATAAGAGTCGTCAATCAGGACCTCACAGCCGAGACGTTTCGGCCAATGCACAGAGCTGGAAAATCCGCCTTCACTTAAGCTACTTCCAAGAGCGATTGCGCCTACTCACCAAAATATCTCTTCTTCTGTTCTCGATTATCAGTGCAATCTTAACGAGCTGTCCTTCCCGCAAAGTGCCCATCGGGATATTCCAGTGGCAATGGCACAACTGTCTGTCTTTATTCCAACTTGTTGCTTGTGATACAGCGATTCTAACTAGCAGACAGCCCGTTGAAGATCCGCGTAGGTCTACGGGATCATTGGGAGAAAGCGAATTCTCCGGTTCGAGAATCAATTTCTGCCCTATCCGAAGTGGTCGGACTGCCAGTCGATGTGGCGCTGGAAGCTCCTATGCTCTGGCGTGAATTAGGGAAACATTATTCGGACCAAGGAATCTTCGTACCAACTGTAGTGGGAGTTGTGAAGTCCTGGACAGAATGCATGAATACCAGGCTGGGAGATGATGCTCATGCAGCCTGGACCGAGCAATTGTTAGAGACATGTGGCAGAAGCTTGAGGGTCCAAGTAGATGTTAGTCGAGCATCTGGGAATAAGTTGCCGCAAAGAAGAGCATGCATTCATTTAGTGACTTTTTGACAGACCAGGTCCGGTTGTCGCGTCAGGACAAAGTGGGAGAACACTAGTTCTTCGTTTATCATCTCGATTCCAGAGTCGCCGCCTCCATATCCCAGCGTGTCTTCCTCCATAATGACTGATCTTGAAAACATCTTCAACACTACGTCCACAAAGGACGTACCTTTGCAAAGCCAAGGCATTGACGATGAAGGACAGGCGGATGAGGAAAGGCCATCAAATCGTGAGATCTCACCTAAGCAGAATCTACGCATTACACCGCAGACGTTGCCGCAGACGTTGCCTCAACTCGATACTCTTGCTCGGCCGGACACATTATTCTTGCACCAAATACCATACCACATGACGGTAAAGATGACCCAAAGCGGTATCCTAGTGCAAGGAAGTCATCACCCCAGTCTAGAGTTACTTGCAGGCTACTTCTCGAAGTGGACAAGGACTTTGAAAAACGATACTAGAAAGGTGCGAATTTCAATTAGTTTTCTCCTTATACATCTTACCTAGTCGTCAGACGTGTCACTTCGTCAAGAGATATGCCATCACTCTCAACTTTCATCTAAAGTTTCCCAACACAGCAGAGCCAAATACGCATTCGGACTTAACTGAGACGATACTCTACATTCTCCACAGATTCCACTCCTCAAAGTCGAGCTCCAAGAATCGTATTTCGGCCTCGGCTTGCTTTTCGATGCGGTCACCATCGAGCCAGTAGATGAGCGACGAAGATGGTTGAATGTGAATCCCATCCTCGTAGTCGCTTTTATCGAGAGTGTGCTAGGCTATCAGTCTGTGCCCGAGTGCAGGAATGGAGATGGCTTCTATTTTAAGCGGGATGAGAGATTTTGGTAGTGCTCGACGGGGGTTCGTGTGCATGGAAGAGCGCTCCAATAAGATATAAGCTGGTTCCCTGAGATGTTATGCCAGACGAATATTACTTATATAGCTTAGGCGTGTGTATCTTTGAAGTTTCGCGCACCTCATTTCGTCTTTTTACGAAGTACAGTTGTGCAGCCAGCTGTGAAAGGTCCAGGACATCATCATTGGGAGCTGATAATGAAAACTTTGAAACAACTAAAGTAAACCTGGAGCATTATATATAGAAGGGATGTCGAATTTGCAAGACTAGACATTATCTGATGACGCATTGGGGCAAATGGCTTGGCTGGCCGGCCAGAACGACCTAGGATGGACCGCAACCTCCTTTCTTTCTTTGCTTGCGCCCAATTTTTCCATCTTTTCTTGAAACGTTCTGTGAATATCACCGAAAGCAGCGAGACTGGCTTCAGCGTTTCCTCAGCGAGCGAGAAGCCCCGTGCTAAGACTTGGTTGATTCGTCAAACCTTTGAACGCAGTCTGGCAGCTGTCCGTGGCCTGCTGAAGGTTTCTATTCTAATCAACAATTCCACTTCTCGTTGCTAGGTCGCACATGAAGTATGCGTCATCTAAACAGCCCAATTAGATTGGTATCTCTTTTAGAAGCTCTTCTGCCCAACGAAGAGGTTGGCCTCGCGAGTATCATCTCACTCAAAACGCAGCCGGTCATGAGGATGGTCGGAAACTTGGGATTGCCACACGCAAGTCCGATAAAGTTCTTAATTGTATATGGAGAAATATCTCAGCAGTCGCAAGATTTTCGTGCACTGGCAAAGCATTCGTGACCTAGAGTGCAGCACCTCAGTTTGAGCGACTTTGGAGCGGGCTTCGCGGGGTCAAGGAACGAACACTTTAACAAACCATGTCGGGAAGTTGCAGATACGGGAAATTGCTACCCTCACCGGCAGCTTCAACTCCACAGCAACCCACTGCTGTTCATTGATTCCGGAAACAACATATCGTTCAGTCAGACATGTCCCTTGATGGAATCGATATCCAAGGCCATGATGGCGATGATGACACTTCTTTCCAAGTCTTCCAAAAAGAGATGCAGCTCAAGGATGAGGCCAAACGCTTCAAGACTCAAGAACAATTCACTTCGAAAAAGTTGCAGAGATTCTCCAAGCAGAAACAGTGGCGGCAGCAAGTCAAACGCACACAGCAATATCTTGGACTGTGTACCCCTCGCAACTCAACGACGGGGTCTATAGAAGCTATTTGTTCTGATCTTGAACATCTCACAGTCACGGCTCGAGCGGATTCAGATCTTTCGTTACACGGGAATCTCGAATCATTGCACAATGATTTCAATTCGTTCGTATTCTTTATCTCAGTTGATGTCGAAGCTTTTGAGTTTAACCAGAGGCTTATTACGGAAATCGGTATATCTACGCTCGACACTGTAGATCTCCTTGGAGTTCTACCCGAAGCGAAAGGGAACAATTGGGCTGCAAAGATGCGATCTCGCCATTTTCGTATACGGGAGCACAGTCACCGTCTCAACAAAGTTCATGTTGAAGGATGTCCAGACCAGTTCCACTTCGGCCAAAGCGAGTGGATTCACGAACGAGACGTGGTTTCAACCTTACAAGAATGCTTCAATCCTTCACCGCCATCCCTTAGCAATTATCCGAACAGAATACGCAAGGTTGTGCTGGTTGCACACGATGTTGCGGCCGATATAAAATATCTTACGGAACTGGGTTTCAATGTGACTCGGATGATATCGGATTGCATTGACACTTCCGACCTCTACAAAGCTGCACAGCGTGACGCGAGGCAGTCTGCTCTGAGTACCTTGCTGCTTCGATATTCTATAGCCGCTAGACACCTGCACAATGCTGGCAATGACGCGAATTATACCCTTCGTGTCATGATAGCAATTGCGCTAGATGTTACCCACAACAAAAGAACTTCGGAAGATCTGGAGATTGAGAAACGCAGGAGGATCGAAGCTGCATGTGAGGAGGCGAAAGCAAAAGTATGTACCGAGTTTGAGGGCTGGAGTACATCTGAGGATGACGATGTCCCAGAGCCTTCGACCATATCCTCGACAATGGACCGTCAACAGGAAAAGAAAGGGCCTGGGATCTCTAAAGAACCATGCAGATCCGACGCAAAGCCGACCATGAAGCGCGCGAACCCACATAGACGAGGTCGACCAGCATATCTTACTCACATAGATGGCAACTTGGATGATGTACCAGTGCAGTACAATCCGAATTTCCAGGATGTTTCTCAAGAATCCCCTGTTCCCTTCCACAGTAGTTCCGCCAGAGGGAATTCAAGCAACAGTCATGATGAAGGTCGTGGTCGTGGTCGTGGTCGTGGTCGTGGTCATGGTCATGGTCATGGTCATGGTCGGGGTCGGGGTCAGGGTCGGGGTCAGGGTCAGGGTCAAGGTCAGGTTCATGGCCAATCTCAAGGTCCGTATCGAGGTGAAGGACGCCGGGGTCAAGGTCGAGGTTAAAGGCTTGCACAAAGCAGCTGCTTGCAGGTCCAAAGCAAGCCACAACCCTGATTTCATCCGCGGATAAACCAAGACACTCACTTACAGAAGTGCCGCAACAACCAACGAAGTGTAACCAAAAGTCTCATACTCACCCATGAAACCCCCCGCTTCAAACAAACAACCCCATCCCCTTCAGCCAGCACCAAGATCCTGAATCTTCCTTCCCAACTTCCCATTCCCAAGCCATCCACCAGCCACACCCCAAGACCAGCAGAACGGCATTCACGATGTCACAGTAACGCAGCACCAGCACGCAGCCAATTACTGACCCCTCCGCATACATAGAAAAGCGCCACATATATCCCTCACAATACCAACCCATCCCCAAATTCCCCACTCCAACTTCCAGCCCTTCCCCCTTTTTCCTTCTTCCACCCCCTCCCCCCAGGCTATATTTTCATGGTCTCCCTATCGACGCTCGCTCCACCTGGGTCCACTACTAACCCTTGCTACGGGAATTCTCCTGCGAGGGTTCTTGTAGGGATGGGAATAGATGGGGTGGACTGGTTTTGGTTTAATTAAAGGGGTTGAGTTGTGTTGAGCCTCTTGACATTACAGTAGATCGCAGGAAAGCGGGATTTATGAGAGCGCTTGGGGTTTCTTGGGTAAGTCAGGTAGGGAATAGGAGTAGGGTAGTGTGGGTTTTTTTTGGTTCGTGTGGGAGGGAGGGGGGTGCGTATAGGTTGTGTGGTTGCTGGAGTTGAGATTGTGTGGCTGGAGGATGATGAGGACGGCAGTTGTGAGGGGATAGAATTTGCAGGGGATTTTTTCTCGTGACACGTCATGAGATTTTTTCCTTTTAGATAAGACACGCTTGGATGTTGTATAGATAGGTATGATGTTGTCTGACGGCCGTGTGCAAAACATGTTCATTATCGTAGAAAGAGCTAGGAAACTCGTGTAGAAGACAAGTAAATAAATGGAGGGATTGTGCAACCAACGAATTTACTGCAGCCCGTTCATCGCTTTCCCACAACACGAACGTTCGCTGAGACCAAAGATTACTTCCTCAATTAGAGCCAGCACGCAGAGCAGGCCCCTCTCCCTGATGATTCTCCATTACCGGTGAAGACTGAGTCCCGGGCCTTCTGCGCAGACCGCGTTCGAATTCCTTTGTCGCAAGGTTGATATGCTCGATTTCCTGCAGCCCTTCCATAAAAGCAGGAGAATGATGGGAAAGCGCCAAACCGTTGTGCAAGATCCGAGGGCTAGCATCATTATCAGAGTCAAAGACGCCTGTGATTCGCGGGAATAGCACAAATGGTTTCGAGGGGAGTCTAGCCACGAGGTTTTCGCTGGGTGAGTTAGCGCCATTCGGGCTATTCGTCGCCTTCTGGTAATGCACAACATCCCATTTCTGCCGGTCGTCTGTCGAGAGGTCGTAGTCCCAAGAGACTCGGCAACTGTCCCTTCGAAGGGCGCTCCAAAGCTTGATGGCCTGCTTGGCAATAGCTGTAAGTTTGGTGGAGAGTCTATGCTCGCTCGGAGTCTGGAGGTAACGAAGTTCGCGCAGGATAGCCTGCGTAATGCCGCCTTCGTTGGGTTTGGTGGATATATTGACTACCTTGGCATAAGAATGTGAATCTAGCTGATCGAGTTTGTCAATCGTGGTTAGCCGCCAGGATAATTCCTGACTCGGATTTGCCAGCGGAACATTTGAGATTGCGTCAAGAATGAAATCCATGGTTTTGAGTCCTGGCTGAGGTTCCACTGGTGGCGTAGATTCGGCGAGATATTTTCGCTGTATGATAGAGGCCGTCTTCAAGGAAATGAAGTTCTGGATAGCGTGTTGTTTCAGGAACGTAGAAACTGCGCTTTCGGAAGATAAGAGCGGATACTCGAAAATACCACTAGCCTTGCACAATTGGCCTCGAACAGTGTCGCTGTCCAGCTATAAGAGATGTTATTGGTACTGCAACTATCAATCCACACCTACACCAGGTCTGCGTACCGACTTTGCATCCTCCGGCAAGAAGATGAAATCGTTTAGCGCTACATCTTGAATGCGCTCGAACAATTCGCGGAAGCCATTGATACTGAGATCGTCAATTAGTAATGCGGTGTGAAAAGTAAACAAAATCGATAGTTACTAGAATTGAGGGGTCTGCGGCGAGACCGTGGATAGCGCTTTGATTTGGCGTAATTCCGTTTCTACGCTCCTGATATATAATTGGGAACTTCTTTTTTCAATCTGAAAACCCTCTCTTTGCTCGTCGAAGTTCTTCTGAGCCTCTATGTTATTTTTCTCGAGTGTCTGAATGCTATCTCTGAGTCCCTTGTTCTCCGTCTCCTGAATTTTAATCTTCTTCTCAAGCTCCTCCTTTATCCGCTTAATCCTAGCAGTAGCTTTTTCCGAGACTTGTTTTTTTGCTTCACCTACCTCTTCATCTTTTTGCCTTTGCATGTCTGACTGCATAGCCGTACGCGTGGCAGCCATATTTGCCTTTTCTTTGTCGAGCTTCTCTTTGTCCAACTCAAGCTGGTGAACATCAGCTTTGTATGAGTAATTTTCGTCCAAAAGTCTCGCCATCTCTTGATCCTTGCGAACAGTGAGGCCGGTCACCATGGTTTCGAGCTCATCGATCCGGGCCTGCTGTTGAATACCAAGACCATATACCCTCTCAACATCATCAATCTCGTCGTGGTAAGTCTGCATAAAGCACAGAATTTTAGATATATGGCACACGGCGTTCATCCCCACGTCCACATCCTCTTGCGTCAGATTTCGAAGGCTGGTGCTGGACGAACTCCTCGTGATTTTTGCCTTTGGTGTGCCTCTTCCATTTGACTGGGCATTCCCATTCCTCTCGGACGAGTCCCTTGGCCCCATCTTTAGAACAGTCAGTCCTTGGCGGTTAAACGGCTTGGTTCTCAGCACAGATCCTTGCACATCAAGATGGAAAAACGAGAGAGGACGGCGCAGAGATCGAAGATAAGACCGAGATGAAAGAGAAACTTACGGTGGTAATCTGACTAGATGCCGCAGAAATTAACTCGTTTTTGGTGTGAAAATGGCGCAAGACGACACGAGCAATGATACTGCTTATTGAACCAGAATTGCCCCGCTTCTTTGGAGGCTTTGGGACGTAGATAGATCTGCCCATGAAAGCCCACCACGGCCAGTATGAGGATAGAAGAATGCGAGAACATTTAGAGCATATCCAAGTAAGCAATTTCTAGGTCAAGTTCTCCTCGATCACGATTGCGGCTCCCCGGGGAAGCAGCATAGCGCTCCGTTGCGCTCAGCAGGACGAAGCTTCCCATTGATAGACTGTTGATGGGTTATTAGATTGCCACGTCGAAGGTTGGAGGTGCTTCGTTTGCTGCCATGCACTTCCCCACAATCTCGCATGCACGACTCGCCGGAACAGTGATAATAAAGACAGGGTTCAAATAATAAACGGCCACGTAGATGAGTTCGGATGCATTAGATCTGTATCAATTGGATGGAGGGGGGGGAGGATGAAAGAAAGATTGGTCGTGATACAGGTAATGATAACGCAAGGCTTTCAAGTGAACAGAAACTGTCCCCAAGCACCCATGCTTTCAATGTTCGGCCTACTACAGTAGAAGAGATACAACTTGGAGGTCGTCTTAGGAAGATGATTGGCTAGGCCGAGTAAGCCTTGGGAGGTAAGGCCTTCAATAGCATTCCCACCCCCTTTTTAGGACTTGACTCTTGGCATCCAGGCCCCGCCCGCCACCATGTTCATCGTCGATGGCTTGTGTATCTGAACATCTCCAGGCCCAAGTCTGCTTTGATGAATCCACGATGCTACGAGGCTCAAGCTTCTCGTTTGAAGGCTGACCGGTGCGGGATTACGCCTTTATCTAGTGTATACAAGAGCCAAGCTTTGAGATTTGTATCTGACCGGAAGAGAGAGAAAAGCTCTATCAACCCGACGAATACACAGGTAATACTCTCCCCGACAATTATCCCTTACTCACAGCATTGGCAACCGTAGAGGGGTCATAATGATTGACGATGTCATGGAGTGAGTAATCGCCTCAATCCAGCAAGCAAAGTTCTAATGGACTAGTCGCTTTGGCTCCGAACCATTCAGATTCTTGGTGGATGGCAAGCCGATATACATGCATAAAACGTTGGTCGCCAACGTATCCAAGCCACTTGATCGTCTCATAAATGGTCCCATGTCCGAGGCGCAAAGTGGTGAAGCAGAGTTAGAAGAGGTTGATGGACTAACATTTACTCGTTTCTGCCAATGGGCCTATGCAGGCTTTTACCCTGCTGCAGAGTTTGGTGATCGTCCACAAGACGTAGCACTGGCAGAACAGACTGGTATGTTGAACTTATATAGAATCTGTACACTTGGCTCACGTTTTCCACAGCTGGACCTACCTCGGCCACACCCCCGACCTCCCTTTCGCCTCCAATGAGGTTTAGAAAGCACACCTCCATCTACGTTGAACCACGTTCTCGAACAGTAAAGGAAACCATGAAAGAATCGTTTCTGGAGTTACAATTCTGCAAGCCGGCTGATGAGGGCACCGCATTAGCGCCCCGTGCCAACTCCGCCCCCTCTGAAGATTACACGAACATATTTCTATCTCATGCACATGTCTACGTCTTTGCTGAAAAGTTCGATGTTCAGCCGCTGAAGAGGCTTGCCTTGAAGAATCTCCATCAAACGCTTGCGATATTTACTCTGTGGCCAGAATGTGTAGGGGATATTGTCGCCCTGGCTCGATTCGTATATAACCAAACGTCTGAGCCCGTTGATGGAGCCGAGCCAATGAGGAGTATGCTGAAGCGATATATTGGTTACGAGATGGATGTGTTGATAAGAGCAGCCGGCTTTCTGGATCTGCTAGAAGAGCACAGAGAGCTATTGAACGACTTTTGTTCTATGGTGGGGGAACGAATTAAATAGCTTCAGAAACGACGAAAAGCATGGAAAGATCCATCTTGTCAGAAGAGGCGATATGCTGTCACGTTCTACTTCTCAAAGTCCTTGCCATCCTACAATTACTGCGATGCGAGCTAATTTCATTCCATGTGTTTTCCACTACGACGAGAACATTGCTTCTACCTTTGGCCCCAACCCTTTTCGATGCTTATCAGCCATACGTAGCTTAGTGCACAAATTCTTGGGTCAATTCCACGGTGAGCCTCGTTCATGTGATACGGCTTTTCGAGACCGTTAATCAGCTACACCATATTTCCCCAAGCATAGCCATCCGCCCTTATATCCTTTCTCAATGCATCGACTATTCGAACATCCTAGGTTCTTGCGTGCCCTTCGGATGATTGTTGCAGAGTTGGCGATAGGCCATTGTTCTCACACCTCTACCACATCTTACATCTTCGTCATTTTCGTTGTCGAGTTTTCCGTCACTCTTTTGCTGTACTGGATCTCAAGCGTGCATTCTTCATTATATTTCCTTCAATCAGTGACACAGCATAGCTTGAAACAATCTTTCAACAAGATCATCTTCGACACTGTTGCTCATTTTAGTACTGAAGCCATGACACGCATGAGGATCTGCTCGCTGACTTCTTGCTTCAGCTCTACACCACATGATTTTGTTGCACGGAAGCTAGCATAATTCTTGCCACTTGTTTCTCCGCCTCGAACCTGCTGATTGTTCGTATCCGAGACGAGTAGAAAACCTATGTCCACAAGGCCATCTCGACATCGATGGGACTTTCAAGTGCCACGCCACTAGGTTGATAAGATATCGCTGCGTGTATAGCTTTCACTCGCACTTCCACTACTCCGTATCCTTTGCATTCATTATAGACTCCATACACATTCTCTGGACAGCAAGTTGGCCAGAAGCATTCTAGGACTGATTATATCAGTACGAATCAGCCTCTGGACACCCCACAAGTAGTTGACATTAGGTACCAAACTCAGTCTTTGCCCTTAAAGAAAGTGAACTTTGACTTTCACCCAAAAATCGCGAATGAAGGGCCCTCCACACCCTAAGAAAGAAAGAAATTTCTCTGATTCTGAAAGGACGTCCATTTGGCATACCATGTAGAGGACAACAACTGCTCTGAGTTTGTCGGTTTGCTGATTTTGGTCTGGAATGTTCTCCGTTGAGTAAACATACTGTACCAACTCGATCACATCGCCAATCCCTGTCTCGTGTAATGTGAACGGAACAAGTGTCTTTTGGATTTTACGCAAAATGAGCGTTTTCCGAGTTTAAACCCCGTAGTTTTCTGCAAGTACATATAGGCGGGCATGTGCTAGAAAGACTGACGTGAAATCTTCCTCAGGCCCAGCATGAGCTTGAATGCTGCATGCGTCCACAAAAATCTGTCTAGAAAATGCAGGATTGTACTCTAGTTCTTCAAAAGATTCTTGTAACAATAATTTTCGAGAAGGTTTTTCCAACTTCTTGCTCGACCTTCCAAACCCGCCACTACAATCATTTCGTAGTTTGTCTAGCGGGGTGGACGGCTTCGTGACCGGTGCTGGCTATGCAGAAGCTTCAGGAACAGTGGCTGAAGCGTGGAATGCAACAACAGAACCCTCAATCGGATCCGTTTGGAGAATATTACACGATGGTGTCTCATAGTCTCCAGTATATGCAAACTGACAGAGGAGGCTAGAAACTTTTTCTCGAACATCGTCTTGAGTAGCAAGTCTTGTCCGTGCCTCCGACATAGGCCGTTCACGAGAGTGTCCAAAGTTCGTGACTGTCGTGATATAGCCGTAGAATGAACAACGACAGGCACCTTATCGGGACCGACGATGAACGTGAACACATGCGGACGCAGATGTCTGGCAACTTAGAACGATTGTTAGCCATCGCAAGACCGACACGGCGCGTGGAGCAAACTTACTGCTCGAACAAAGTCATCATCGCCTTCAGTTGTCTACCGGTAGATGACGAGGATAATTGGCTCTTCGCGGTGATCATCTACTTACATACCCCGCAGACCGACGAACTAAACTGTATATGGGAAGAGAAAAGAGATTGCCTCGCCACAACGTTTTTCAGCTTACTATGCTCTTCAGCCAGATTGCCGTCAATTCACTGGGAAGAGGACGGATGGTGACTTTGTACGAGTCTAACAGATTATTGGGAGGGGCACATGATAATTTCAGAGTCGCCTCTTTTCACGATCCGTCGTCTTACTCACGATCCACAGCGAGTCTCATACCGGTCAGATTATAACGCCAGCACCGTTCTTTTCATTCCGACAAGGTACGACCATCAGACCTCAATTTACCATTATCCTGAGACCGCATAATATTGAAGGTATAGATCTGGTTCCGTTGGAGATCCAGGAGGTGGCGATGAGGATTTCCCTTTTCTTTTGAAGATTTTGCTATAGTTCCCTACTCGAAATCCTAATCTGCGAAAAACTACGACGTCGCGATAGTTGGGACTAATAATTTGATATTCTACAGCTTTCCAGAGAAGGAGCGGGTTGAGCCATCATTCTCTTTCTTCAAGCCTATTCCTCTCATACTTCAATAAATTCCCTCGTTCTCGCTAGGTCCGTGACAACGGAAACCTCTCCATCTGGATTGGTCCTTATTGGAAGGCATTTGAGAGCATGTCAACGAAGAATGTGTGGCTCATGGTCCACGTAGCATAACTGGAAGCCGGGAGATCTGCTATAGAACGGCGAGCTGATACCCATCGCCCAACGGCTAATTATAAGATGAACTCAGGGCCTGTGAGGCCTAAAATGACGTGATGTTTGTCGGCTTAAATCATGATACACTTATGAACCTGCGGAGTAGAAGGCGTTATGAGAGATCCGTTTTGGGGGATGATCACCTGGCGCTTAGACCGGGCGCTGGCGCGTTAACCGAAGATCAAGCGCGAGCTCGTTCCTTTTCGAATATCGGTTTCCTGAAGCAATCAGGTGGTATTCATTCCAAAAAATTACTCCGTTCGATATCAACGAGCCAAATCAGTAATCTCCCCAATTACAATCTTCGAGGATTTGACGCGCTGTTTGCTGCAAGTGGGTCTCTGCAAGTTGTTGAAATCAACACAAATTTCATACGCAGACGCTCGTATAAGATGTCGTCGAATCCAAACTCACACATAAATAAAAACCCAGCTCTGCAGAGATACTACCATTCATTTGAAAGTAGAATCGGCTACAAGCTTTTCTTGCGCGATACACGGCATTTTGGGTACTATGTTCCGGGCACATACTGGCCCTTTCCCATTGATGGGGCGTTAAGAGCAATGGAAGACCATCTCTTTCGTTCCCTCAAACTAAAAACGGGCGCTGAGGTACTAGATGCCGGATGCGGCGTTGGTCATGTCGCAATACGATTCGCTCAAAAAGGTCTACACGTTCAGGGGATTGATGTTGTAGATCATCATATTCAGAAGGCGCAACGTAGTAAGTATATCTCAAACATTTCGCCGACCAAAATATCCGACATAGAACATGGGAAATGGGTACTTCTCATTCGGAACAATGATAATATCGGTTTTGGAGCCACGTTCCTCATGTGGCTCTGTCTCAAAAAGAGAGTTGCTGACATAGATATCTTATAGATCTGAAGGCGCAAGGTCTTGAAAGTGCTGTCACTGTTCGCAAAATGGATTATCATCATCTCAGCTTTGGAGATTCGTCATTTGATGGTGTTTATACAATAGAAACGTTTGTCCATGCAACCGACCCTAGGCAGGTTTTGGAAGGATTCTTTCGTGTCCTGAAACCGGGGGGCTCCTTATCACTGTACGAATATGATCACACAGATCCGAGCACTGCGCCCAGACATCTCAGAATTTCGATGGGTCAAGTCAACAAGTATGCCGCCATGCCAACAAACGTCCATGAAGGAGTTCTGCTACATATGCTAGAAGAAGCTGGCTTTCAAGACATCTTAATAGAGGACTTGTCAGCAAACATTAAGCCCATGCTGCGGTTGTTCTTTGTTCTTGCCATAATACCGTATCTATTCATCAAACTTTTCGGGCTAGAACCATGGTTTGTAAATACTGTGGCTGGAGTTGGGGCTTATCTGGGAAATCGACGTGGTCTGTGGCGATATATCGCGGTCACTGCGAGGAAGCCGCCTTCAGCTTCAGACAGCAGCGTCTCTCTAGGAAAGAAGGCTCAGTAAAATGCTGACGCAGTATACTTTGAAAGGAGGACAATCAATTTCATTCCAAAGTTTTCCGTTGACTTTGTGAGGTCTTCCAGATATGACACGGGAGATCGGATGAATGTGTAGTAGAGCCGGTACCAGGTGGCGGTAAAGCTAAATGAACAACCTCTGGTAATCGTAAAGCCCTTTTCGTTCGACTGTTTGTTGACCGTTTACCGCCAGCAGCTGAACTGGACAAAAGCTCACGATGAGAAGCAACTATCGCTTCAGTTTTTCAAGTGAAGATATGTTCACTTAAGTAATTATTGGAGAGTATGTTTGGTAGCAATCAATGGATAATTAAGGAAAAGACGGTAAATCCGCCAGGTACTCTTCCTTCTGCCCGTTCAAACTCTCGATATCTTGGTTTATTGATGCTTAGTTGTCCGTATAATCTTAAGACAGGCAGCTCGATTTGTGAACACTTCAAGTAACCTGAAAGGCTTATCTCGCATGACACAGAGATCTTTGCCAGTACGTGGCAGCCGTCATAGTGAAGATAATTTCAAAGGAGATGGACGAGGAACACTCATGAAGCTCACTAGCGGGTTTGCAATTACAGTAAGAAATATTTGACAGATCTGCTCTTACCATATCTGCTGAGGAAAGCGACTTTCAGGACAATGTGATGGAATGTTCTCAGAAACCGAAGCTATCAAAATTACGGTAGCGGCTCCATTCCGTAATGACGTCGTGCTCAACCGAGGTCCTCCAGGTGTGAAGTCTTCGGCCAAAACATTGCTTCTTCCGACTCTCCAACGTTGAAACCAATCAATGTCACGCGTATCCCTCAATCTCAATATGTCCTTCCTCACCAGAACCCTCACTCGCTCAATCCCTCGCTCTTCTGTCGCCTTCACGAGATCCCGCCCCTTCCACAACACCATCCTCCGGGCAGCCCTCAGCGAGTCAGATACCCATAGGTGTAGGTCTCTCAAATTTCGATATCTTCTAGCGCTTAAGCGTGTTTACAACATTCTGAATTGAAAATTGAAAATTGAAAAAGCAGCGGACGAACGCAAAGGCGAGATCGATCATCACAAGGATGACCAACTGAACAAGCAAAAAGAAGGGAAGGGGCACTGGAAGGAGGAGTTGGCTAGTAACAGCGAGTCTGCGGTACGATCTGTGCCAGTGTATACCAAATCCGGAGAATATCCTGAGGCTAATGGATGTGGGGTGAATTAGGTCAAGGCGGACAGAGGGGAGATACACGATGCGAAGGCGGATACGGCCAATCTACAAAAGGAAACAGCTGAGCACATGCAAGAGAAGCATGAGGAGGGGAAGTGATTCGGGATGAACCCGTAGGACGGAGCTGCAGGTATTCAGTTAGAAAATGGACGAATACCCGATGTACAGATTATCATCTTTTAATGGAGTACCAGTAAAAAATTTCTTTGGTTAAACAATGACTATCTGTCATCGACCTATTCTAATGTAGCACCCAGGAGTCCTTCAATGCCAAACTCCAATCCCATCTGAGAACACAACGCCGTCCTCCTATCCGTTCACGAAAGGTTCCCCCTACCAATGCAGCACAAAACCGGATCAACCTATGCTACCCTTTCATGATTTCAATATAACAATCAATAACACCAACACAATTATCAAAACCAGAATAACCGTAATCTGCTTATTATCCTTCGCCTTCCTAGCTACATTTCCCAAGCTCTTCCGGGCTTTGCCCATTTTCGACAGCTGCCGATCCATATGCACCTCCACTTCATCCAACATCTGTACATGCTCGTCAAGTTCGTCGCCAATCTGTATACTAAGTTCTCGCTGCCGACCTATGCTATCGCCCAATCGATCTAGTTGCTCGTCTTGCTCCTCAAGGACATTCTTGTGGTACTCATGAATTTGTTGATTATCCAATGATGTATGGTCTGTTCGCCCGTCATCGGGCTCATCACGGTAAGGAAACAGAGCTGCTCGATTTGCTTCCTCCAGGGCGTCTGGACGAGCGTCTGTAAAACGGACGGATTTGGACGGATTTGGGGAATCGTTGACGGAGCGCTTGAGGAAGGATGAGGATGAGGGGTTTCGAGGTCGCGGGTCTTTTGCGCGGGCAAAGTCGGGCGACAAGGACGAGTCATTGGGCTGTGAGACCGATGGAGTAGATTTGGATGGGAAGCCCCGAAATTGGGATGTCAGATCATCGAATTGTATTCGCAGGTGCTCCGCTTGGTCTCGGAGATCGGCTGATGCAGAGCTGTTACTCATTAATATTCGCTTTATCAGTGCCCGGGCACGCAACCTTACGAGTCGCGACTTTGTTCTTTCTGTCTCTGTTCTTGTTCTAAAACTTTGATGCCCTCTCGCATCGAGTCCAAGGACCTTGAAATGTGTCCATCCTGGGAATTGGGCTCGAGGTTCAAAGATATCGCTCGCTGCCGTTCAAGTAATGAAAGTTTGATATGGTCAGCTAAGAGGTAGAGTTGTGACGGATTTGCCATATTCTGAGATTGGTGCCTAACTAATATGCGTCGTTTTAATCCGGGGCCACGAGTCTGAGGTTGTTCGGGCTGAGCGTACCAGCAATCTGATCACGTGAGCCGAAACTGAGATCAAGGCTAATGCAGGTCGGATACTAGGGTCCTACCGAGCAATCCCAGCAAACAGTCCCAAAGACACAAGGGAGGAGATCTGATACATACCGTTGAGATGTCTGATATATCACAACATGATCAGTCTTCAAACATACCTAGTATCCAGGCTTCAGTTGAGGCAGAAGTTCAGGATCTAATTGGGGAACAGAATATACAAGACCTCCCTCCCTTAACCTTAGAAGAGACCAGAAGGGTTCTATACGGTGATGGGAGAATGTCACCGTCACGGTCATCTTCACCTTTGCTCTCGATTGCTGGGTTTCCACAAAAGCCAAAGACCGACCCTATTGATCTAAGGTCTTTGGAATACATTGGCTCCTTTGATCACAATCTGATGTGTGCCATATGTCACTGCCCGTTTGTATTACCAGTCAAGCTTGATTGCGATCATTACTTCTGCCATTCCTGCGTCTACCAAGCAATGGCGCATCAGCCTCCGGATACAAGATGTTGCCCTACATGTCGGAGAAAGACAAGTCGAACTTCAACTCATGTTCCGAAAATTATCAATCACATCTTGGATGAGCTGAAAGTCAAATGTCCTTTCTACAGCCTAGGATGTACCGAAGAATTGACCCGTGGGTCTGTTCAGAATCATGTCAACCGATACTGTGCTTACTCCGAGGTCGAATGTCCTTCAGAAGATTGTCTACTTACAATCGAGAGAAAGGATTTGGGGGCAAATCGATGCTTTCATCATGTCGTGCGCTGCCAGGACTGTAGACATTCATTCTTGGAAAGAGATATAGAGTACCATCGCACCATACAGTGCACCCAGCGCAAGGTCCATTGCCCTGACTGTGAGATGGAAGTTCCACGCATCAAGCTCGAGAAACACATCGATCACTGCCCCGAGGCCATTTTCCCTTGCACAGCTGCTTTCTATGGTTGCGACTTCATCTCTAAACGTACAATTCTTGATCGACACCTTCCGACCTGCGCTCTTGCAAAGCTGGTGCCCTTCCTCAAGATCCAAAACGAACGCCTTGAAGCCCATGAGGCTGCGTTGAAGCATTTGCAGCACAAGAACTCGATATTGGAAACCTCCTTCGCCAGTATTCAGGACACACTTGGCCCATCTGGCAGCCTCGTAAATGCCCCTTCCGTTTCTGGTGATGGTTCTGACACCGCTCCTTTCGATTCAACAGCTCACCACCTTCTCTGCCTCCACGAATCTCTTCGAGACGAAGTTGGCCGAGTCTCTACCGCTGTTTCCGACCTGGACGCTAAGGCAAGTATGATGGTCATCAACGAAAGCCTTCGCATCAAAGAAGATTTGACGCACACGAATGCTGCCATCGGAGGGATGCGGATGCAACTGCATTGGCTCATGAGTGCGAGGGTACAAAATCAACAGAGGGTAGCTATGGGGAGAACGCCCAGTTCTGGAGAGGCTACAATGGCAGGGCCTTCGACAGGTGCAAGTGGTCCAGGGATCTTACCCGTAAGAAGACTTAGTGACTCGACAAGACAAGAGACTAAGTTGTGAACCCTTGAAGTTACGAGGACAAATAATTAGCATTTTCTAAGCCTGGGACCTAGCCACTAGAATAATGAGGGTTTGCCATTATTCCACGCTTCTAACTTGCCCTGTATATTGAAATTAGCGCTGAACGTTTCGTCGAAGCCATCAGGAAAGGCCCGAGTTTTGTGAGTAGTAGCAGTTACAGCCTCCAAAGACTGCAAGCTCCGCCTGTGATCACGGCTGTCAAAGTTGGTCGTTGCTTCCGATGAGCATTGCGGTTTTAGTTCCACCTCCGCATTTTCTTGATATACTTTCCATCTTCACTACATAAAGCCGACCTTCAAGCATCAATCGACAACACTCTTCGTGCCTTGCCTGAGCCATCGATATTAATATTATTTGACATCACTTATATGGCACGCTAGTAAAAGACTATTCATCACGTCTACGAGTATGCAAATATCCCTAACTCTATCTATCACCGAGACTCCACAGACCATGAGGCTTTGAATCTTTGCAAGATTGAGGTGTCGAAGCATTACTGTCTCGTGAGAACGCTAGTAAACGGGTCACTTAGCAAAGTATTTATTAAGAGACAGGAGGGGTCATGGAAGTGAGAAAGGAGCAGTTTGATGTAAGCTCTTTCGATTTGTTGATATCACATCAACCAACAAGACTTACTGCGCTTTGACTTTGGCTTGCTTCAAGGCTATTCACACCGAGCATCCTGGTCTTTTGATGCATATTTCTTTTATGGATTCTCATCTCATCGTGTCGTTGGACCTTCTGGGCACATAATTAAGTTGATCCTTTGCTGACCTGCCAACGAGCCTTTCAGGAGTCAAACGCTAAAGGCCGCATCAACAGCCACGCCCTTCCTTCCAACTCAAACCCTACACGTAACATTTGGAGCATACGGGGACTCAACTCTTTGTTGCCGCGCCTCTCTTTTTCTCATATCTTTCATCCGTCGAGCCTCGAATCTGAGAAATCATATCGTACGTCGTTGAATAGATTACCAAATAACTCCTAATCTACGTTGCCGAATGCGTACAGCTGGACGACATCGTCAATTTCTCGGTGACCTGCCGTCTCTACCGTAAATTAGCAAGTTGGTCGCTTAGGGCACATAGAATTCGAAAGGCCGTGTTTACCGGAGTCGACGTCGGAGCAACATCGAAGGCGTTGTTCTGCGTATGTACTAGACCTTGGATTGCGCTCTACTCAGAATACCTCCCCATTATAGTAAACCGCAAGCCTTGCGAGTACTGGAACCCCTACGGAGAGAATGAAGCAGGATACGTCAACGAGTTCTCCGAACCAGCAGCTGTTAAAAGCTGAGCTAGATGCAATTGCTGAGCGGATACCTTCCGTTCCAGCTAGAAACTTGTGGCCATGGCTACAACAGGTTTTGAGAGGAAATAAAGATACCATCATATCACTCATCCTTGCAATCCTTCCGAATCTCAAGGAACTTAGGATTCACGTTAACCATTACAACCAATTGGAGACTACGATGGCACTCATCGGTAGCATCGTCACAGCCGGCGACCAGTTCCAAACTTTACCAAAGCTTTGTAAGTTTACAATAGTCATCAATTGGATCGGAACTTTCGGAATGTAGATACACTCAGCTTGTTGATGACTTTCATGGCTCTGCCTGGACTCCAAGATGTAACTATAAGTAAGGCGATTAGTCGCAAGCTCAGCCCTTGGCCTTACGGATCTAGATCTTCAAACGTCGTCCACATCTTGCTACACGACGTTGCTATCACCGGGGAGAGCTTGAAAATGCTTCTAAGTCGATGTAAGGCGTTGAAATCTTTCGGATACACCCCATGCCATCCAAATGAGCTTGGATTACTATCACTAGCTAGTGGAATTGACTTGAGTCGCAAAGCGGCATTAAAAGCTATCACGCGCTCGGCGCGGCAATGCTCAAACTGCATCTTGAGGGGCGAATACAGAGTCAAAAGCAACAGGACGAGCCAGCAAGGCGCTTGAAGAGAAATAGTAAGGCATGAGATTCATAGAGTACACCAGCGGCTTTGGACAGCAATTCAAGTCTTTTGTTTCAGGGAAAACAGGACATCGTTGCGACTTAAAGGAGGGATCGTGTTGCTGTAATCTCAGCAGTAGGAGGTCTATGGAAGGCCATCCCAATGCTTGATTTAGTTACTTTCCTCAGACCTGTCTCCAAGAAACCGTCTCTAAGTTGGTCAAGGTATCGAAAAGTGTTATGGGTTCCTCATGTATTCATAACTTGTGTCCGCCCAGACATCTTTCTAGTCTTTGATCGCCAAGTCGTTCCAAGAACGTATGATGAACCCAACACCGTTCCGAGCTACTGCCCTCCATTACACTGTCAGCCCACTTTAGATCTTGGTCTCTAGCCACGATAAAATTCCTCCATCTGCATCATGTACTCATCTTAGCCCAAACCTCCATGCTCTGGATCACTAACACCACAGCACCCATAAAGTTGCGCTACTTCTCACCAGAGTCCCTTGTAGGATGTACCAGATACTACGGGTTCTACTACTACAGATTCTCTCGACCAAAAAGAATACCTGGCTAAATGTTGAGGAATATATTGCAAGATGGTGAGAAAATTGACTGTAATACAATCGAGTAATTAGTAAGCACGTAAGGTAAGCAAAAATTATAGCGGAATTAACGCCGTCCATCGACGAGCCCTCGGAGTACCTTGTCGAGATAGAACTATGTAGATTTTATCGCGATACTCTCAACTTACACCACCACATCCTGAAGGTATCCCAGAATTTTCACACTTGAACGCTTGAGCCGGTTCCTGCGGCTGTAAGCGTCAATGCACAGGGCCATGATGGACCGCAAGCATCCAACGTCAACAACTACAAGGTAATGAATCGACGGAGAGGCTTCCAAAAATGGGACAAACGTTCTCCATGACGACCCTGTCGGCAGGGTCGGCAGGTATTGATGTGCCAGAGCTATCAGACCTTACCTACGAAAAGTCTCTAGGGACCGCAAGATTCATGAAGAGCATCCGAGCAAGGCATCAGCATGGCTTGGTTGTTGTCAAGCTGGTCATGAAACCTTTTCCACAGCTCGACTTGAAGAAATATGTGCAAGCTATACGGCGTGAGTATGTTGGCTTCAGGACTACTAGCCAAGTAAAGAGAGCTAACCTAGTTCGCAGACGAACGCGAGGCGCTCTTGGACGTCCCCAATGCCCTTGGTTACCAGAGAATTATTGAGACAAGTACGAACGGGTATCTAGTTAGGCAATATCTCTACAGCTCGCTATACGATCGATTAAGGTGCATCCCATAACCCTTATTCTAATGACCTATCTCATACTTGCAGCACACGTCCTTTCCTCGAAGACATTGAAAAGAAATGGTTGGCTTTTCAGCTCCTCTGCGCCCTCCGAGATTGTCATGTCCGAAGCATTTACCACGGTGATATCAAGACAGAGAACATATTAGTGACGTCGTGGAACTGGTTGTATCTTACGGACTTCTCCTCATCTTTCAAAAAGACATATCTACCTGAAGATAATCCTGCTGACTTTTCTTACTACTTCGACACTTCGGGCAGAAGAACGTGCTATCTTGCCCCAGAGCGGTTCTTAGGAGCAAGTGAGAAGGACGATGGTCGAGGGGTGACGTGGGCAATGGACGTTTTCAGTGTTGGTTGTGTGATCGCAGAGCTTTTCCTCGAAGCCCCAATATTCTCCTTGAGTCAACTATACAAATACAGGAAAGGAGAATATGATCCTGAACATGGGTATCTTAGCAAGATTCAGGACGGTGACATTCGTGAATTGGTCAGCCACATGATACAACTAGAGCCAGAGTCAAGATACTCAGCTGAGGAATATTTAAATTTTTGGCGGCATAAAGCATTTCCTGGGTACTTCTACAGCTTTCTTCATCAGTACATGGGGGTGATCACCGATCCTTCCTCCGGCCGCGCGCCTGTCTTGCCAGAGACTGCCAATTTCGGGGAAGCAGATGATAGAATTGACAGAGTGTATTACGACTTCGATAAAATTTCCTATTTTCTAGGTTATGAAGAGGGGAAGATTCAAAACAGCCTAAGCCCGGGCTTGCAGCCTGCTTCTGATGAAGTTATTCCTGTCCAGATTGACATACCGAACAATAGACATCAAGCCATGGCTACAGGTCGACGTCCTGTCGACGATGGGTCACTGATATTCCTTACACTAGTAGTTTCGTCACTACGGAACACGGCACGGTCTGCAGCTAGAATACGAGCATGCGATCTTATGCTGGCATTTGCGGAGAGAATCACTGACGAGGCAAAATTAGATCGCATACTGCCTTATGTAGTAGCCATGCTCACTGACCGGGCTGATATTGTCAAGATTGCCGCTATTCGAACAATGACACAAGTCGTAGGCTTTTCCTTTCGAACATAGCGTTCGAAGTATTGACGTTCGACAGATGTCACTGGTTGCTGTGGTGTCACCTGTCAATGCCTACGTATTTACAGAGTACATTCGTCCACGTCTTCAAACTTTCATCGCCGGTCCATATTCGAAAGCATCACCATTAGTGCGTGCAACATACGCATCTTGCCTAGCTACTCTAGCACATAGCTCCTCCAGAATTCTAGATATGGTGCAAGCTCTGCGAGCAGACGGATCCATTCCAACGATTGATCCCGAAGCAGAGGACGGAATTGCTACAGATACTGCCTATCATAATCTCTATGATGTTGCAAGGCTAGATCTAGAGGAACACTTCGAGGCACATACGAAGGCTCTGCTGACCGATAGCGATGCTTCAGTTCGACGAGCTTTCCTAGGCTCTGTTTCTAGCCTTTGTGTGTTCTTCGGAAGCTCAAAGGCAAACGACGTAGTCCTTAGTCACCTGAACACGTACCTGAACGACAAAGATTGGATATTAAAGTGTGCTTTCTTCCAAACCATTGTAGGGGTGGCTACTTTTGTTGGTGGGACCAGTCTTGAAGAGTTTATCCTACCACTTATGATACAGGCTTTAACTGATCCAGAAGAGTCCGTCGTGGAGAAAGTGCTATCATCTTTAGCGAGCATGGCGGAGCTAGGGTTGTTTCAAAGGTCGAAAATCTGGGAAATGGTCGATGTCGTTGCAAGATTCATGATGCATCCTAACATCTGGATCAGAGAAGCTGCTGCGCAATTCATATCAGCTTCTACGCGATACTTGTCGGTAGCTGACATCCACTGCATCATTTCGCCCCTCATCCAACCTTACTTAATATTACCCATTATCGATTTTGCAGAAACGAATCTTCTCGACGCTCTCCAAAAGCCGTTGTCACGTCCAGTGTTAGAGCTGGCGGCAATGTGGGCAACAAAGGTTCCAGGTGGTCTTTTTTGGAAGCCTATACAACAACAGAGAACCTTTTCGTTTGGCTCCGTTGACCAGGCTGTGCCTACTACCTCTTCAAAGGACTTACGGCCTAATGCTTTAAGCAAAATTCCTAAGAAGGACGAGGACGAACAATGGCTCAATAGATTGCGAAACCTTGGCATGGGTACAAGTGACGATTTCAAGTTACTTGCTCTGAGAGAGTACATATGGCGTATGGCTCCTAAGCGGCCAAGAGAGGGAGCGGGAGTTCAACATGCGCATCTGAACAGAATCATAAACCTGAAGGAAATCAAGGTTATGCCTCAAACCATCTTCTTCGAAAGCCGCCAACGGAGTCGAAGTACTCCACGCCGACACTCTCGTGATGCGGATTCACTCAACACCAGAAAACCTCCTTCATCTGCCCCTCATACGATCGCTGATGCTTTGCTTGATGCGTCGACTACCATCAATGATCCTATAGCCCAGCGGAAGAAACAATCTACAAACGCAAGAAAAGAGCGGTTAGATGGGAACTCACCACCACGCCCTGTACGAGCTAAAAACAGGCCTGATTCATCAAATCTTCCGTCGCCTCTATCTAGCTCACCTATTAGGGCCGTCAAATCTAGAGACAAACCCCCAAGCACAGATGCCGAGCCAAGGCGCGCAGCAAACCTGCATTTTCCAATTCCAGGGGTCGACAACAATCCAAGCGAAGGTACCCTTACCCCCACTGATTCTCTTAAGACCGGCAGTGACTATGAAAGAGGAAAAAATATTAGACATAAGTCCAGTGCTATCAATTTACTCAACAGAAGGGACACATCTAAGACAGTGGCCGAAACAGGGACAACTTCCGCCAATGCTTTTGGCAAATTAGATGGCCCCTACACCCGTGAGCCTTCGGATGCCTTACCTGATTCCGGACTCGAGTGTGGAGACAAGAAGCAGAACTTTACATCTCAAATAGGAACCGGTCATACGTATGTCGGTAATGACCCTAATGTCCTAAAACTGCTTGACTCACTGGCGGCTGAACGCCAGTCTATTAAGTTGACCGAATTTGGGCCTATAGTGGCTCCTATCAGCAGCCGACATAAAATGAAGAAAGCAGACTCTCAAGATGTGGATAGGCCTTGGAGGCCAGAGGGAGTTCTAGTCGCCACCTTTGGTGAGCATACGGGCCCGATCAACCGAGTCCTCCCGTCGCCTGATCACACCTTCTTCCTAACAGGGTCGGATGATGGGACTGTTAAGATTTGGGACACCTTAAGACTTGAGAGAAATCTAGCCCATCGGTCCAGACAGACACATAGAAATTCTAATGGAGCGAAAGTCAAGTGTCTCGCCTTTGTAGAAAACACGTATACTTTCGTTAGCGGTGCTACCGATGGTAGCATCAATGTCGTCCGAGTTGATTGTAACTATATAGGTGATACTACAAAGTATGGCAAGCTTCGGCTGGTGCGAGAATACCAGCTACCGAAAGATGAGTACGCGGTATGGTTGGATCACTTCAAGTCAGATGGCAACTCAATACTGCTAATAGCCACGAATACCTCACGGATTATCGCCCTAGATCTTAGAGACATGAGCGTGCTTTACACCCTGGAGAATCCAGTCCATCATGGCACACCTACGTGCTTTTGCGTTGACATCAGACATGGTTGGCTGCTTCTCGGAACCTCGCACGGTGTGCTAGATCTCTGGGATCTCCGCTTCCGCCTCCGTCTTCGGGCCTGGGGACTCTCAGGTGGAAGACCAATCCACCGGATACATATCCACCCCTTCAAAGGCCGAGGTAGGTGGGTATGCGTCGCTGGTGGTACCGGTCAACCCGACATCACGATTTGGGACCTCGAAAAAGCAGAATGCCGCGAAGTTTTTCGTGCTGGCATCACAAGAGGCAGTAACAAAGACAGCGTCCGTGCCTACGAACCCTGGAAAGTCGACGACGAAAAACCTGATGAAATGCTCTCTCGCTTCGCTGCCGCTACCGATCCATCCTTAGGCAATGGCACCAGCAATCCCGACCGTGGCATCCGCGCCCTGGCACTCGGTCTTGACGCCCCTGAAGACGGTCGTGAATCTAAGTACGGCTTCTTCCTTACAGGCGGTGCGGACAAAAAGCTCCGGTTCTGGGACGTTACGCGAGTAGAGACCTCGATGGTTATTAGTGGCCTAGACGCCGACGAAGATCAACCCAAGTTCACAACGTCACATCCTACAACGATGCTGACATTGAACACAGAGAGAGTGCCGCAGCCAGGCCCTTCGGCACCCAACGCGGCCGCTGGGTCAAATTCTCCTACTAAAAAGGGTGCCAGACCGCCGAGGAGTACGGTGATTTCGGCGCAACAACAGCAGTTGTTGAGGAGCCATCTGGACACGATTTTAGATCTGGCGATACTGGAACATCCAGTGGGTATGACGGTTAGTGTGGATCGGCAAGGGGTTATCTATGTGTTTCAGTGAATGGGGTTTGGGATGGATCTGGAACGGACGAGCTCAATGTCTTGGGCGCAGCTGTACTTTTTCATGAGTAGATGATCCGACGAACCGTAAGGCTCACGCACCGCCAACGTTTCCGGATCAATTAGCAATTATCATCAAAATATATCAACACATGACCTCGAGAGACTGTAGTCATTCTCAACCATAGCGTTAGGAGATGCCCTTCTATGCTTTGCAGCTAGAAGCGTACTAGCTCGAATATCAAAGCTACCCGCAAAGCCCTGACCACTTCCGTTTACAACGCAAGCGCATACTGGTGGATGCCTCGAAGCCAGGTCACAGATTTAAATTCTCAATCAACCGTTCGGTTGCCAGAATCAACGGTTCAAGAACACCCACACCATTGAGTAACATCAATCGCCATAATGAGGTTAACAGCCGAGCTCATTCAAAACTCCCTCTCCTACCTCAACCCCCTCAAAGAACGCGAACTGGATCTCAGAGGTGCGTACAAAGCTGAAAAGAGCAGATACTACATTTTGGGATGAGCTCCATTGATATCAATTTTCGAGAATCTGCAGGCCACAAAATACCCGCGATCGAGAACCTGGGCGTTGCAAAGGTCTTATAAACCCCCAATATACCCCAGGCATAATCTCTTTTCAATGCTGACGCTTTTAATATAGGACCAAGATGCAATCGACTTCACAGACAACGACATCAGTACCCTCTCCAACTTCCCCCTTTCCCCACGCCTGCATACCCTCCTCCTCGCCCGCAATCGAGTCAGCAGCATACAGCCTACGCTCGCGAATTCGATACCGAACCTGACTGCTTTGATCCTCACTCAAAACAACTTCGCGGAGCTAGCAGATCTAGATGTCTTGAGCAAATTTACCAGACTCACACACCTGTCACTGCTAGAAAATCCTGTTACGCGGCGGGAGGTATGAGAAGCTCTGAATTCAGATACCCAGGGAAGAGGAAGTGTTGCTGAAGCATTTGTCGTGGGAACAGCATTATAGACACTGGATAATATGGCGCTGCCCCAGCATCCGCTTCCTCGACTACCAAAAGGTCAAAGACGTCGAGCGCGCAAAAGCCACCGAGCTCTTCGGCACCGCCAAAGAACCCTCCGCCCTCGCCTCCAAGGTACTTCCTCTCCCTCCCCAACCCCTCCTCACCTAATTCTCCCTCCACTCATCCGCTAACCCCCCCCTCTCCCACCAACAGATCACAGGCATCAAATCCCGCACCTTCGACATCCCCTCCACCCTCGCCAGCAACCCCGGCGACAAGACCTACCGTGTGAAGCTGACGGAGAAGGAGCGGAAGCGAGTGGAAGGATTGATTAGAAACGCGAAGAGCCTGCAGGAGATTACGCGGTTGGAGAAGGAGTTGAATGAGGGGCGGATACCGGGGGGTTCGGCGGGGGAGGGGGGCGATGTTGAGATGGAGGGGTGATGGAGATAGAGGGGGGTGGTTTTGTGAGTGTGAGGTGTCATCATATAGTGCATCTATACTTCGAAGGAATGTATTGATCTGCTCCCAATCTATTTAAGTCGAGTGCTCTGTTGCGTATCGAAAAGATGTTGTAGCCCGAGGTATTCTTATAAAGAAGGCTAGACGCCGAGATGGACGGAAAACCAGGCAAGGGGATCTGAGTGTATGATACATCAAATCGAGATTCTCTAGTAGCACTGACAAACGCTCAGTGAGACATGCTCGCGTGTAAAAGACGGTTGAATCCAAAGTACAACAGTTCTGATCTACTGCTCTATCGAAAGACACGTCTCTACTCAAGCTGGTTCTTAATATTCCAGCACAACAGCGACTTTTGCTGCATCATTAGAAAATAGCCTGAGTAGTGCAATAACAAGTCAAGCGAACAGCAAAAAGCCCTCCATCCTTTGCTCACTAGCCCATAGCAAATAACCCCTTTCTTGCGTCTTCTCAGATATCCCACAGTCAAGCTATACGACAGACCAGTTTCAGGCTGAGCTGAATATCGCCCACTGTCGAAGCGCCCGACCTGTCCAAAGCCCAATCCCACCACCGCGATAAGCTCATGCCTCCATTTTCTAAAAGCTACAAGATTGGCTCCACATGTTTTAAACTTGGCGTTTGATCTTCCGTCGATGCAACGAACAATAGGTTTCGTCTCAACGAAGACTGCATTCAGTGCTCCAGATCTCCAGCAGGCACCATATCGTCCTATCCAAAGGGCTACTACCCACAAGGGGTTAAGAAGATCTGAATTGATTTGCCTGGTCCATGTTTGCAGGGGCAGCATATTGACCTCCACTGTCAACTGTAATTCAAATTCTAGCCAAGCAAATCGACATCAAGCCCGATAGCGCGCATGAATAGATTGACATTGCCGAGTCTTTGACTCGCCATGTCTGCAGGCAATGTCTTGCTTTGCGTGACGGTTTCCATGACACGGTCCCTGTATGCGATTAACATCAGAAATCAACCAGGGATACATGGGAGAACGTACTTGACCGCAATAACAAGCCTCTGTTGCTGGTCAGGGCTTGCTCCTATACCCATAGCTGCTAAAAATTGCCAGACATACATATCCTGGCTAATATTGATAGATCCAGGGAAGATGTCCCCAAGGATTGGTTCGATGGTATCGAAAAGGCGGTTGTAAAGAGTCAACCACTGATCCCACTCCTGATCGTTCGTTGCTTCGCCTTGCTTTACAATCTCGGCGCGGCTAATAAGCATTGTCAATATACTCAGCCCAACTTTGGTTCGAGTAATGGCCTGCATGTTGACACGATCCAGAATCAATCCCAGAAGACCGATAACGATATTCAGTGGAGCTTCGTTGACATATCCGAAAAGACTTGGCATGACGGCCTGTGAGAAGAGCTCAACCTCTTCGCGGGCTGTGGCCGGTGGTCGAGTGCCATTAAGCCGGGGCTGGACTAGGCGAATGACATCCAAAACGTTAAGGTGCACAATGATCATTGTCAATATTGTAAGACGTTGTTCCTCATCGATGTGCCTAAAGATGCGCGGCATAGCTTTCTTGCCCTTGGGGTAAGAGAGAAAGGCAATGAAAGGATGAAGGACCGGAGAATTAGGAATAATCGGCTCCATAACCTTAAGATCTCTCCAGAAATTTTTGTTGAGTTCTTCCATGGTATGGCGCCACTCGAGGTGTTGCTGTATGGTGGTCTCGCTACTAGCTTCAGACGGGACCGGAGGCATACGACGTTCATGATCCTCCATCTTCATAAGCGTCGAGTAAACAGCTTCAATGTTTTTCAAGACTGTCTTTCGGTCGCTGGCACTGAGTGTAGTCTGAGATACCTTTTTACCACTTTGCTGGCGAGTGTTCTTCGGGCGGATATTGGCATCACCGCTTTCGTGTCGTTTGATGTTTAGCAAAGGTTTCGGAGTTTTTGCGTTACTGAATGAAATCTTCCCCAAGCTACCTTCGATGACCAGCTGCTTGTTCTTGGGCTTAAGCTTTGCAGCCTCAACAGCCCGCTGCACCTGCTGTTCCATCCGCTGCATGTGGTTATCACCACCCCTATTCTGCCTCCTAGCCATGCCGCCTTGACGACTTCCAGTCTGAAACAGATACGTCTGTGCAAAGTTACTAAGAGGCTGCTGTGGGTTCTGCCGGGACCCTCCTCGGATTTGGCTATGAACCTGGTAGTAGAAATCTTCGGAGAGTGACGCATCTGGATCCTGTTCAGTGACATTGCCTGTCGCTGTCATGAGCTGCTGCAATTGAATACGCGTGATGAAGTTTTTGTCCTGAGGTGTCATCAGGCCGTTGTCTCTTGACAGTAAGTAGATCTTATGGTTGCGCTTCGCTCGTTTGGCGTCTTCAATCAAAAATGCATTACGCTCCTCCTCAGATAGCTGCATGAGCTGCTGAGGGTGGGTAATAATGGGTAGCTGGTGAGGTAGGCTAGACGGGGCTGCGATCGGCACTCGGGGTTGAGCTTGTACTGGTGGCTCAACAGGTCTGGGAGCCAACTGGGCCTGTTGTCGCCTAGGGTTCTGTAAGATCTGACGAGGCTGTGGTGATTCACGAGTCTCTAGTATTTGCTCAGGTAAAGGCTGTCCACGCTGAAGGATCTGGGGCGCGTGTACTGGCTGTTGAACCGGGGCTGCTCGAGGAGCTGGCATCCCTTGAGCATGCTGCCTAGGCGGAGCGCCCTGTGATGCTGCTGGTATATGCTGGGTGGGCTGCTGGGGCATTTGCTGAGAAGGCTGAAATGTAGTCGAATGCTGTGAACGTTCACTCTGCTCGAGAGGGCGCAGTGGCTGTGGCATTGAAGGAGGTGGCATCCGTGACGCTTGATATTGCATTGGCGGGGCTGGACTTGGTTTCTTGGCTTGTGAGCGCATGGATGCCTCAACTTCTTCTAAACTCATCATCTTCTTGGCCAGCACTCCACTGGACAAACGGTGTGAAACAGCTTCTGCGCCCTGGCTACTCTGATGAACATCCGCAGGCCCATAGCTCTTAACTGGTGCAGCATGCTCTGTTCCCCATAGACTTGCATCCATTTGTAGATCGGGGATATACGCAGGGTTCTTATATGCTTCGTATCCTGTTCTGAAGGGCCTCATGGCGGGCTTAGGAGGGCTAGGAGCGGCAACAGACTTTGGAGGTGCTTGCCGCCGATTGAAGATCAAATGCTCTTCGTTGAGTGCATCCGAGACCTTGGCAGTCTGACCGTAGAAATCAAAGTCCTTCCCAACCGGTTTCGGCGCGGCAGCGGCTGCGCCACCTCCACCGAAGGTGTCGTTATTGAGATCATCGTTTGCTTCCTCTAACCGATCACCAAGGCCGTCATAGGTATCATCAAATTCCAAGCTGGTCAGAGTAGAAATGTGAGTATGGGTGCCAGTAAGAGAAGGTTCACACAAACATACGCATCGTCGTCGTCGTTTTCCTCAAGTTCCCGATCCCGTGAGATTGAGGCAAAAGGATCTGGAGCGGTCCCAAACCCAGGAGCTTTGGTAGGATGGCCACCATCTCTAGGAAGAGTGGCGTCGAACCCAAAAAACGACATTTTGTTCTTGTAGCCTGGCTTACTAGGCCGAGCCCTCCCAAGAGGTGTAAAGTGATTGCGATATGAAAAGGTTGTCCCAGTTTACACTGAGAGCTGCACGGGCTGGTCAAATATAAAGGAAATACTAAAGAGTAAAGTAGTAGTAGCGAGATGACCCTAACTCCATGAAATCACAGACAATGTACTCCAGTCCTGTTCCGACCCTATTCACGGTGCAGGAACTGTGAATACCTTTCAGTCCGTTAACAATGATGATGAAGAGAGCAATGAATGGCGGGGCGAGCAAGCCAGGGTGGTGCAGGCCTCCGCCAAGCACATTCAATTGGATCTAGAGTAGCGAGCCTAAGCGGCTAACAACACATATTCAGCTGGCAGCCACGGCTCGCCTAAATACACGCGTGTCTCTCCTTGAAAGCTGGAGAAGCATTCCTGTTGTCTGCTATTACATCCCTTACTCTGACGATCTAGCGTTGAGAACACCTACACTGTCCTGGCTTGGCCTGCTTATCTCGCCGAGTCATATCCTAACATCCTGTGCGAATGTCTCTTTGACGATCATCTCGACCCCCTATTAGGAGCAAGATCATCTGTGTGCTGGACTTGGTCATCGCGTTCGCTACGAGTGCGGAGGTCGGACTCAGTACCAGCGTTCCATAGCTTATATACGGACTGAAGGCTAGCCAACCTGGCATTTCGGAAGGAGAACCAGGAAAAAAGATCTGACAGCTCAACTCCGCCAGCAGGCGAGGGACCGGCGGAAATGGCAGCAGGTACTTCAAGGATTGTGCGATATGTCTTATTTGCGTTTTTTGTAAGTCTTAAACATGTATTATGTCATGCCTGGCTAATTGCAACTCAGGGCATTATAATCCTCTACTTTGTTTCGTCCTCATCAATGCCTAGACCGACAATACCAGACCCGTCAGACTTCACAGGGAAATGGCACAAAGACGCCAAGGATGCAGGCGCGGCGAGCGGAGAGATACATTCACCACAAGCGAGTAGTGAAGCCGCCTCAGCGCCGGCTCCTGTCTCCCCAAAACCGTCTGGAGGGCTTCCAACAGCTCCTGCAGATGGCGAAAGGATGAATGCTACCTTCGTCACCTTGGCTCGGAACTCGGATTTGTGGGATATTGTCAAGTCTATTCGCCAGGTGGAGGATCGATTCAACCGAAATTACAATTACGGCTGGGTGTTTCTCAATGACAAGCCGTTTGATGCTACATTCAAGAAGGTCACTTCAGCTTTGATATCGGGGAAGACATATTATGGTGAAATACCAGAGGAACACTGGTCATTTCCCGAGCACATTGACCAGGACAAAGCCCAGAAAGTTAGGGAGGATATGGCACAAAAGAAGATCATATACGGAGACTCTGTTAGCTACAGGCATATGTGTCGTTTTGAGTCGGGGTTCTTCTTCCGCCACCCTTTGATGAACCAATTCGAATGGTATTGGCGTGTCGAACCCAGTATCGAGCTTTACTGTGACATTGGCTACGATACATTCAAGTACATGCGGGACCATGGCAAAAAGTACAGCTTTGTACTGAGTCTTTACGAATATGTGGAGACGATTCCAACGCTATGGGACAGCGTCAAAGGTTTCATGAAAGAACATCCAGAGCACATTGCCGAGGGCAACTCGATGAAGTTCCTGAGCGATGATGGAGGCAAAACTTATAATCATTGCCATTTCGTAAGTCCTATACCCAATATAGAAGCCTCGTGTGCTAATATGCCTTTCCAGTGGTCTAATTTCGAAATCGGTAACCTCGACTGGTTACGATCGCAGGCTTATCTGGACTACTTCGACAAACTCGACAAAGATGGTGGCTTCTTCTACGAACGTTGGGGTGACGCTCCCGTTCACTCCGTCGCCGCCGGATTGCTATTGAAGAAGGAGGAAATCCATTTCTTCAACGACATCGCATACTACCACGTGCCGTTTACGCATTGCCCTACAGATGAGCAGTTGAGGCTAGACAATAAATGCCATTGCAGACCGTCGGAGAACTTCGATTGGAAGGGCTATTCATGTAAGTTCTCTATCAACGCTATGAACTTTCTCCAAGCAACGCTTATTAACGATTTTTCTCAGGTACATCACGGTTCTTTGAGATGCATAAGATGGAAAAACCGGAAGGCTATCAGAACCAGCAGGACTAGATACATATGTTAGCGATTTGGGGTTAGCGAAGATTAGATTCTACTCGACATCCATGGCAAAGTAAGGTCATGCCGTGCAATGTTGTCTGGGTAGCTGTATGGTATGGGATTGAGGGAAGGGATCAGGCGCTTGATGTAGTTCGGATTACGGCTGTTCTATGGCATCGCCTCGGACACTGGATAGCTCTTATTCTTGTACAATATTATACATACAATAGTACTTCGATATCGTGATTTTACTTTTCTCCGAATCACGGATGCCAAAAGCTCAGTGTCTCCAACCCTTTCTATTGCTCTCTTCTCAGGGCCACCTACGCTACCAACCTAGCCTGCATGCTCTTCCATTCCACGCACTACATATACGCAAGTATCAATCCTCCTCGAGTCTCCAACGCCCTCATCCTCCACCTAAACTGCCGCCTTCTTCGGCTTCTTCGTCCCATATTTTGATCTCGATGTAATTCGGTTCCCGACACCACCCTTCAAAACGCACATGTATTAGCCCATTCCATATCGTAAACAGAGCCCAGAGAGATGGGTTGGGTATTTACCAGATCCATAGCTCCGCGCACAAGATGATACCTCACACCAGGACAATCCTGACTCCTGCCGCCTCGGACTAGTACCACACTGTGCTGTTGGACGTTATGCCCTACACAAATTTCACATCAGCATCCTTCCCTCATCATAATCAAGCCCCTCAATATCCCGTCATCGCCTTTTCCCCCCTCCCCTCCCCAAAATTCCCCACAAAAAAACAAAAACCGAACTCACCTTCCCCCGGAATATAACAAGTAACGCTCCTCCCACTACTCAGCCGCACCTTCGCCACCTTCCGCTCCGCCGAATTCGGCTTCTTCGGCTTCATGATGGTGACCTTCAGGCACACGGCTTTCATATGCGGCCGGTTGACCAGCGCGGGCGAGACCGAGTGGCGCGCTCGCTGGGGGGTGCGCGGTTGGCGCAGGACTTGCATGAGGGTTGCGTGGGGGTGGGGCGTGGTGGTGAAGGTGCGTGGGTGCTGGGTCGAGGGGATGGGTTTGAGGAGGGAGGGGAGGATGCGGTGGGGGAGGGTTTTGGGGGGGGTGGAGACGAGGGGGGTGAGGTGGTGGAGGAGGGGGGTTGGGAGGCGGAGGGAGGAGGCCATTGCCAATTGGGGAGCTGAGGGTTTTGTTGTAGATGGGTAGGTGGAGATGGTGGTTGATAGAGATTCAGTGGGAGTAGAGGTCGCGCTAGCGTCGATTTCTGGGGATCCCTCGCGATTTTGTATCTCCACGATTGGTGACAGGGGGAAGCTTTTCTCTTACAACAAATTTTCCGTAGAGATTACGAAAGATAAAGTCAAATAATTGGCTCGATTAGATATCAAAGGAATCTAATGATTTAAGAGATCTATCAATGCCGTCTAGTCTACAACAACAAAAACAACATGCTAATTTCTAAGTGCGCTGCTATAGTAGTTCTTGTTCTAAGAGTCTTATCCTTTAGTTGTTTTTTGCTCTTTGCTATAATGATGAGCTTCCTCAAGTCCTTCAGCGGCGACCTTCTTGAGACTAACTTTCCCTTCCCTAAATCTTGTTAACACTCTTATACTTTGATAAGGCGAGAGATGCAAAACTCACACAATATCCTTTGTTGTTGCAAGGATTGAACTCCAGTCCTCGAAGGTAGTAAACGGTACGCCTTCCCGCTCACAATATGCTACCAAGTCTGCAAAGCGTTAGCTTTACTCCGAAGATGAACATCACTTCACATAGGCTGCAACTCACCCATCCCCTTCTTTGCAAACAACAAATCCGTCTCCTGCGCCGCACTCAAATCGCTCACTCCATCACCAGCATACAGCATCGTTGGCTTCTCCTCTCGCTCTCTTTCCTCAAAATGATACTTATAAGGCCGGATCGCCAAACTCTTATCATGCCCGAAATGGCTATCATCATGGAATTTAATCTGCCAGCCTCCCTCCTCTTCTTTCTTCTTCCCTGGTCGGTCCTCGACGTCGTTACTTATGATTTCGATGTCGTTGGCTTCGGGGCCGAGAAGGTGGACTAGGAGGCCGCGTATTATTGGTGTCATGCCAGAGGAAAGAACAATGACGGGGACATTGTTGGCGCGGGACCAGCTGTAGAAGTCGGCGAAGTGGGGGTCGAGTTTTATGTTGGAGCAGAGGGCGGCGATGCATTCGGGAAAGGGGGTTTTGACGCTGTCCATCATTTCGCGAAACGAATCTCTATGATGCTAGTTTAGAGAAACTCAGCGCAAATACCCAGCCTTTTACTATTACTGTGTAGGCATACCTAAAGCTCTCGCGTCCTTCCAGGACGTCAACATTACCTTTCCGACGAAGCTCCACACCAAAGCCGAGGTTGTCTGTCTGGAATAGAGATTAATTGGGCGTGTAAGATTTACGATGGAGGAGACAGTACCATCCAGTCGTTGCCTGTACATCATATCAGTACAGTGTTTTACAAGCCTCGCAGTTACTCACTGTCTTTCAGTGTAATCGTGCCATCGAAGTCTGTGAAAAAGACGCATTTTGGTTTCGATTTGAGTGTTTCTGGGTATGGCATGACGGGCAGGAAGTAAATCGAACGAGAGAAAGAAGTACCCTGCACCGTAAAATAGTCTCAGGATTTGATTGAGGTTGAGTGAGAACAAGAAGAAGTGAGAAATAAATTTCGTTCGGGACTACTTTACTTGCGCTGCCGAGAATGGTGGGGTTGGAAATCCAATCCCGTGTGGGGCAAGTAAGGTATTTTATGCGTCCCCAAGCCCCTTACATCGCTTGATCGCAACTCACCAAAGAGAAAGGTGTGATTAGGCAGCTCTGTATTAAGGAAACTCGCAAGGGAAGCTAAGTCGTTGCGATCCAGGAAGACAGTAAAGATGCTGGGCGCATATCCCAGGAGAACGAGAGACCGCAGCTGAAAAGACAAAATAGCGAAACTTGGACGCCTGACTTGAATGCGATGCTTGTTTCTTGCACCTTGAGGAACCACAATCATACTCATACAATATGAACAGAGCTAGACGGATAGGAAGCAATGCAGTGACGCGAGAAGCGCCGACAATTGACCTAATACTTAGCTCAGCATGTCCATATTCCTACAATACCGTCTTTGCGACCTTCAGTCAAGTAACCATCCTTGACTCGGACTCTCTCGACCGAAGCTGGATGTCGTTCCTCGGCCTCGGCGGTGACACCAGCGCCACAGTCCCAGTGCCGGCCATCAGTCTTATCGTAGACCTTAGCAACATTCTCGCCTGCTGCAGATACGATCCGCCGAGCGTCAAACATCATGCTCGTCACTGGGTTGTCATACGCGTAGGCATCATATATCGAACCTGTCCGGAGATCCCAAATCTAAGCCAGGGTTAGCCAGTGCAAACATCGTGTGGACTGTACAGGTTTTGCTCACGCGTATGCTGCGGTCCAAACTTCCAGTGACCAAGTGAACATCGTCGAATTGCAAACAGGTCACGGGACCTGTATGCCCTACAAGACTTCGATGCACTTGACCGCTTCTGAGATCCCACAAGCGCACCATACCATCTGCAGTTCCACAAGCGAGTGCCGCATCGAAGCATTGCAAAGCACCGACAAAGTCTGCCGAGGCGTCGGGCAGTCGTCCTGTTGTACGCCATTGCCCATCATTTGGGTTTATTGTAGCTGAAGCTTGAGCGGCCGCCCATAGAACATCAAGAGTTTGTACACATCGGCCCTTAACAAGATCCCATTGCCTTAGTGTTTTGTCGGCAGAGCCAGAGACGAGTGTGTCACCTCGGAAGTGTAGTGCTGTAATCTCGTCCACGTGTGCTTCGAGTGAGAACATCTGACAGTTTTGCATACTTGACGAGTGTGGTGCGGGCGCTGGATCTTCTGCACTCTCAATGTCTAGACCTTCTTCGTCCTTCTCTTCTATCGCCTTGCTAATTTTGTTATCATGCGGTGAATATTCAGCTTTACCCAAATCCCAAAGCCTAACAGACGCATCCATAGAACCGGTAGCCACGATATTGTCTTCGACCTGCAAGCATCTAACCGAAGCGTGATGACCCTCGAGTAAACCTATGCAACGCCCTAGATTTAGGTCCCATACACGCACAGTATCATCAAGAGCTGAAGTAACCATTGTACCAAATGGAGCGTCAAAGTCCAGGGCGGTAATCATATCATTGTGCGCCTGCAATTCTCTAATGCTCGATCCTGGCTCGAAGTGCTCATGCCTTATCGGTGTAGATTTCCGTCTGGTAGGCTTATGTCTCTTGGCCTTTGGCGATGGGAGTTTCTCATATATCGAGGCCGACATAAAAGAGGCACTCATAGCATGGGCGCCTGCAGCTGTATCATCCATTTCTCCATCGACTTCCGTTGGTGGGGTTGCCGTGTGTCCCAGCGTGGCAGCATCATCGAGCTCCTCAATTACGTCTTCGAGCTTGTTGTCGACATCGACTAACTCATGCTCTAGCTGTAGCTCATCCTGCTCCAAGTCCCCCAGCCTGTCCAAGACTATCTTACGCATACCGTTTAGGTTTGATATTTTGTTATCGATCTCTCGGATCTCTGATGAACACATGTTCTTACGAACACCCATCATCTCTAGTCGGTGGTTTAACTTGTCCTTCTCTCTCTTCAATACTACTAGTGACGATGGCTCGTCTTCTTCACCCTCTGGTTCCCCGAGCAATCTTTGGCCCTTGGAGTTGTGCCGTCGGTGGCTTTTCCTGTGTTCAGCTTCTTCCTCGGGTATAGTCGCTTGGAAGCCTTGAAACAACGAATAGGCAGTCCCATTTTCCGGGATGTTTGCAAGAAGCTCGTCTGGCAGATAGGTGAGGGCTCGATGCTGAATCTCGGAGGTCGAAAGCTTTGACCGCACCAGTTCAGTAGGCGAGGCTTTGGCGTATGAAAAAACTCTTTGCTGTATCCCAGGTCTTCGAAGCTCTTTCTGCAGCTCACTCATGGCATGCTGATAATGGGTGTTGGTGCTAGGATCGCCGATCAAATGACTTGCTGTTGTTGTTACCTTTCGCCCAAAGGCCTCAATAGACCGCGTCTAATTCAAGTCAGCGATATTCCAAGGGTACAAAGCGGGGCGTTCCCACGGTCAAGGCGGTTCCCAGGACTGAATCTTCATCTGGCGCAGCTCTCGACCAGTGACGACCGGGCGGGGAGACGTCACGGCTTGCCATCAAATACCCTCATCAACGATAGTAGGCAATAAAAACCCTTGACACAAAGACGAGAAATGGTGACACACCTTTGCTCAAGTAGCTGTGTCTCTTCGTGCTCTATAATTGCTGTTCTCGGACTGACGTAGCGGCATTGATCGCGTGGGCCAAATCTTGAGCACCCCCACCCCTGCTGCCGATCAGCCCTACCAGGCCGGCTATTTATAACCTTCCGCGGACTTCCAACCCTCTATCAAGCTACGAGTCATATCAAACGTGAGTTTCACTTCTCTTTGTTCTTCCAAGCAAGTATCTAGCTGTGCATTGGTTTTGCGTAGCACTTTTGAACCAATCCGCAGCGCTTAAGTGTTGTGGCTCTCAATTAATCCTCCCGCTACTAGTCCATTCTCAAATTCGTTCAAGTTTCATTTGATTAATCGCTGCAGATCATGGACAATGCAATTGATCTGTCAGATGCCTCTAAAGCACTTGACCTGGCAAATATACGTTTTCAATTAATGTAATAAGTACCCCCCCTATCGGTCGTCTAATGCAATGGATGACTAAATAGCCTAGTCGACTGGAGGACACTATAACCTTTCATCTGATCGAGCGTGTGCAGTTTCCGTTGAACCCTACCATCTATATGCCAGGAGGTGTCAAAATTCCCAACAGTTCACTCAGTCTCTTTGACTGGGTACTAAAAGAGCAAGAACGTGTCCAGTCCCTAATCCGTCGATACGAGTCGCCTGACGAGTATCCTTTTTTCCCTGATGCTCTACAGAATCCCATTCTTCAGCCACTGAATTACCCTCATATTCTTCACCCCAACAACGTGGAAGTCAACCAAGAGCTGAAGCAAAGGTACATTGAAATTATCTTGCCCAACGCTTGTCGAGAGTTCGGAAGGGAAGATCGAGGAGAGAGACAAGAAAATTATGGGTCCACGGCAACATGTGACGTGTCGTGCTTACAAGCCTTGTCAAGACGGATCCATTTTGGAAAATTCGTTGCCGAATCGAAGTTCCAGAAAGAGACTGAAAGGCTTGTAGCACTGATAAGAGCAAGGGACAGGGTCGGCATCGATGCTGCTATTACTGACGCCAAAGTGGAGAAAAAAGTACTGGAAAGGCTGAGGTTGAAGGCCAAGACCTACGGGACAGATCCCAGCATAGAAGCCAATGGTGAAGGAAAGATCAATGTGGATGCCGTGGTCGCCATGTATAAGGTAGACGATCAGGCCATGGTTGTATGTGCTAAGGGACTGCTAATTGTTACTAGGAAGTCGTCATTCCCTTAACCAAGGTAGTAGAGGTGGAGTACCTAATGCAACGCCTGGATGGAACCTCATGGAAGCCCTCTAAGGAAACCCCAACGGCTGAGAGGAGAACGCCAGATTGATGCCCGCAGCAGCAAAATCTTCAATTGAGCGTAGTGTTCGCTCCTCAGTTTTGGCCAAAATATCCCTCCAGTGACTTCACGGCTGCTCCAAACTTTGCGCCCTCTATCAAGATCAGATGTCCACGTGGTTTAACACCAAGATCCTGGAACGTTCTCTTAGCATCAGATTGGCCTTCCCCTTCTTGTTTGAGATAGTCGAAGCCACCGTATAAGGAAGCGTGGCGCTGCAGAACCTCATCCTCGGGATGGAAATGGAACATTTTCGGACTCTTCTCCGTATTGGCACTAGTCTTCTGCTTCTTCTTCTTTTGCGCCTGGCTATCCTCTTCGTCTAGCTTGGAGGCCACCTCAGTATATGATTTTGACAGGACCAGGTAGTGGGAAAAGTTATAGGGCTCCTTATCCTCTAGTGCCCACGAGATTTCTTCTTCTAGCATCCTATACATTGGTGGCACGACCTCAGATGGACAATTGAGAAACCTCTCTGTTAGCACCAGACCGACGCGAGCTGGGTTGGTTGGCTCCAGGAGATCCTTCAGTGACATGAGTTCGGTATTAAATGTAGCTTGTGTGGCTATATAGTCTACTAGGCTATGAATGACTGGTTTTTCCTGTTGTAGCCTTAGCTACGTAAGAACGCATAAACAGTAGATTCTCACATACCTTGTGTTCTTGCAGATTAAGGATCGTGAGAAAGGCCCATGGGTCCGTCAAATTTCCATCCACTTTTACAGTAGATCCCAGCAATGGTTGAGCCAGTATGAGATCTGTGAGAGCACTAAGGTCAAATGATGGGGCGTCCGTATCAAGCAGTTGTCTCAAAAGGGTTTTAATGCCGTGGAAGTCGTTTTCAGGTTGTGGGTCGAACCATTCGAACTCGACTTTGAGTTCACTCATTTCCTGATCAGAAATTAGAAAGACCAAATCAATTGGGAACAACGAGACTTCTTCACCATATCACTGTCGCTGTCGGCAGAGCTACTCTCTTCCATCTCTAGCTCCTCCGCCTTGCTCTCGACAGTCGCTTTACGTTTCGTCATTGCTAGGACTTCCGCTCCAACTTTCTAGCTTGTTGTGAGAGATTTCTAAGCATCTCCTTTACTTCTTACAGACTGCTGTGTGGGCTCGAAATATTGGGGGATGCGTTCACCGGCGCCTCAGCCCTACGTAATCGATAAGGAGGCGACGGGCCACGGAAATTCAATATCTTGACACATTCTTTGCGCGAATTGAGCGCATTGCCCTGCATTATTGACACCATCATTCTCACACCTGTGAGAAGTCTTGTGCGGCCATCATGGCGACCATTGGAGAAGCAGTTGGGGAGACTCTCAACGAACCCCACAAGATTTTTGATACGATACTGGTATTGGACTTTGGATCACAATACTCCCATCTGATCACGCGTCGCCTTCGTGAGCTCAATGTCTACTCTGAGATGCTCCCATGCACGCAGCGTGTATCAGAATTGTCATGGAAACCGAAGGGTGTTATATTGTCTGGTGGTCCGTACTCGGTGTATGAGAAAAATGCCCCGCATGTGGACCCAGCTGTCTTTGAGCTCAACGTCCCTCTTCTAGGCATATGTTATGGTCTACAAGAGATGGCTTGGCACCATGACAAGAAAAACGTGCTTGCAGGGGAAAAGAGAGAGTATGGCCATGCAAAACTCAACATCCGACGACACCAAGGAAAGGAGTCTCTAGATCGACTACTAGATGGCCTTGGTGACGACATGGAGGTATGGATGTCTCATGGTGACAAGCTGGCTCATCTTCCGAACTCATTCTCAACCATTGCAGCGACTAGCAATGCACCTTTCGCTGGTATTGCTCATGACTCAAAGCCATATTATGGCATCCAATTCCACCCGGAAGTTACGCACACACCACGAGGCACCAATTTGCTTCGAAATTTCGCAGCTATTGTATGTAAAGCTCAGCAGAACTGGACAATGGATGAGTTTGTGGAAAAAGAGATAGCAAGAATTCGAGCGTTAGTAGGCGAGAAAGGACAAGTGATCGGTGCTGTCAGCGGTGGGGTCGATTCAACCGTGGCAGCTAAACTTATGCATCAAGCCATTGGTCACCGATTTCATGCTGTGCTGGTGAACAATGGACTATTACGGCTCAGAGAAGCTGAAAGTGTGTATAAAACATTGACAGAACATCTAGGGATTAATCTAACTGTTGTGGACGCCAGTGAGCGTTTCTTGGATGACCTCAAGGGTATTGCGGAACCAGAGGAGAAGCGCAGACGAATCGGTAAGAATTTCATTCAAGTATTCCAGGAAACAGCGAAGAAGATAGCAGCGGATGCTGCAGGGTCCCCTCTGGCTGGGGAGCTCGAATGGCTTTTGCAAGGAACATTGTACCCAGATGTAATTGAGAGTATCTCTTTCAAAGGCCCTAGCGCCACTATCAAAACTCATCACAACGTTGGGGGTCTCCCAAAAGACATGCATTTGAAGCTCATTGAACCTCTTCGTGAGCTGTTCAAGGACGAAGTACGAATACTAGGCACCAAATTAGGTATCCCGGAAGAACTTGTCTGGAGACATCCGTTTCCAGGGCCAGGGATTGGTATCAGAATCCTCGGAGAAGTTACTCCAGCACAGGTGGAGATCGCCCGTTTGGCGGACCATATCTTTATCGAAGAGATCGTTGCCGCTGGTCTCTACCGCAAGATCAGTCAAGCATTTGCGGCACTTCTACCTGTGAAAGCTGTTGGCGTGATGGGCGATAAACGTGTTCATGAACAGGTCATTGCCCTTAGAGCAGTCGAGACGACTGATTTCATGACTGCCGACTGGTATCCATTTGACGGCGCTTTCCTTAAGAGAGTCAGTTCGAGAATTGTCAACGAAGTCAGTGGCGTTTGTCGAGTCGTGTATGATGGTAAAGACCCTTTTACAATTTTGATCTATCGAGTATCGGAGAACTGACCGCCCATACAGTGACAAGTAAACCACCGGGCACCATCGAAATGGAATAGAATGTTATGAGACTTGTTCGGTGGATAACAATCGGGTCTTGATATTGATCAATAGCATGGTATCGGCGCTCTTGTACACGGAGGCTCTCTCGCAACACTGTTGAACGATCAAGTGATACCATAGATTTTTATTTGCTCCGACTGCATAGCATTCCAAACATCAACTGGTGAAGACGAACGGTTTTGAATGGTGGGGCTAAGTCGCAACCACAACATCAACCGACGTCATCTGTGACACTCGAATTCTTTTCACCCCACTAAGTCTAACACCAATAAACAACCAAATTATCTGCTTCCCAGTAGGTCGATTAAAATCCAGAGAACATCCAAATTCTCTCAAGATGAGCGGAACATCAAGCGTCGGTCAAGGCTCTGTCTATGAGGCTGGTGACCAGCGTAACTCGAAGAATTCGGAAATCAACGAAGCAGAGAGATTTAAGGAAGGCAAGCCGAACAGCCACAAGGCCAATGACTCTAGTATGCATTCAACGGATAAAATCAGCTGGGATCTCACATAATAACAATCTGTTTGACAGAGGATGAGCGTTCTATCGCAAACAAACTAGCACGGGAGGAGAAGGTGTGTCGCCTTTCTCTCTCCAGTTAAAAGGCCCGTCACTGATTTGAGTCAAGCGTGAGAACGAGCCAGAGCCAAAGGACAAAGAGGCCCAGGAGTCCCAGAAAGATCCTACACTCCCAGTACGTCAACGCTGCTTGGTTTCTAACGCACAAGCAGTCAGAACAGATTGCGGCTGACGGTGTTGAATTTAGGCGAGAAATCATGGAAACGAACCTTCCAAGGGCGCAAAGATCGATGCCGAACTACAGCAGGAGGAAGAAGAGATGTTGCGCAAGAAGGACGCCAAGAAGAAGTAGGGATCAAATAGACAAGGTCAGCAATTATCTTGCTCCTGCTGCGGCATTGGCTTGAGAATGCCTCCTTTGGCCTTTCATAGGGGAAGATTAGGGGAAGATAGACTTGTGCAATTATCAGCTTTTCGAGTTTGTAGTCTCCCTGCTATACCTTGGGTGATGCACCAACCTTCGAACAATTGCCCGTTCATATGCTGTCGAGATAAAATGATCTATCCCAGACCTGACCGGGGTTTTCGTACAGCATGGGTTGTTGCGGCTACCTCCGTAGATGCCAAGCTTAATCCCGAGCTCTGATTTGTGGAGTTAAACGAGCCAGCTTCTAACATGCACGCACAATGTCCTTTCGCAAACGCAATGTAGGGTTGGTTAACCCATCACCAACGTCAAACCTCTCGGTTTCCGCTTCATCAAATGCACCTCTATCTTCCACGCAGGCAGCTTCTCAAATTCCCGGGGTCCGTCCGTCGCCTCTAGACGGAAGGCCTACAATTTCAACCGGGACACAGACTCTCGATGATCTTCTCGCCGGGCATGCCGGCTTTCCTCTTGGCAACTCCATCTTGATTGAGGAAAGTGGAACTACAGATTTTGCTGGCGCTTTGCTACGGTTCTATGCCGCGGAAGGAGTGGTCCAAGGTCATAAAGTGCATGTGGTCGGTGTAGGGGAGCAATGGGGTAGAGAATTACCAGGCGTTACTGGAGAGGTTGGGGGTAATAGTGAAAAGGAGGCGAGTGTTATGGTCGATAAGGAGAAGATGAAGATCGCATGGAGATATGAGAGATTGGGGGAGTTTGGGGCTGGCTCCAGTACAAGAGGTGGGATTGCTCCGACTCCGCATTTGGCATGTTATGTACATAGCTCAATGCCTTACCCAAACAACTTCGGTGCCATCATGATTTCCCAGTGCTGACAGGTGTAGCTCCGCCAATTCCAAACCGGAATCCAAAGGCAGCATCAATAGACCGGCCAGAGCCGACTCCCACCTCGTTCTGTCACACGTTTGACCTAACAAAGCGCCTCTCTCTACCTAACCCCTTGGCCATCAACTTCGTTCCAATCCAGCTCCCCGATCAAACAACCTCGTCATTCCCTTCCATCCTCTCGAACCTCACCCACCACATCAAATCTTCCCCTCCAAACACTATCCACCGCCTCATCATCCCCACCCTCCTCTCCCCAGCCCTCTACCCCCCCTCAGCCAGCCACCCTCACCACCTCCTTCCCTTCCTCCACTCCCTCCGCTCCCTCCTCCGCCAACACCCCACCACATTAACCGCCATGCTCACCCTCCCCTTAACCCTCTACCCCCGCTCCACCGGCCTAACCCGCTGGATTGAGCTGCTCAGCGACGGCGTGCTCGAACTCGCTCCCTTTCCGCACAGTATTGACGCTGGGCCCTCGACGACTACTTCCGGCGCGGCGACGGCGCAGGAGGAGAAGCCGCAGGGTTTGGTGAGGGTGCATCGGCTGCCGGTGGTGTGGGAGAAAGGGGGAGGTGGTGGGGGAGATGATTTAGCGTTTACGGTCAGTAGGAGGAGGTTTGTGATAAAGCCGTTTAGTTTGCCGCCGGTGGAGGGGGATACGGAGGTGCAAAGCGGGGAGGGGAGGGGAAGGCCGACGAAGGTTGATGTTGAGTTCTGAGCCGGGGAGAACGATGCATGCTTTTTCTTAATAAGAGATCATTCGTCCTCTAGACATTCCCAGGATTGGGATTCATATCGAGATTGTTTTCGTTTGTCGATCTTCACATCGAGATACCTCGTTGCAACCCCAGATTTTTGTTATATCTCAAGCCCCTGGTGATGTTGTTTATCTATATCTCATCCGTCCGATTCTCAAGCTATGGCTCTACATTATGTCACATTAAACAAAGAATTGCTGGAAATGGAAAAATATCCTCTGCAATATACCTATCATCACCGATGTCCTCGGTTGAAGAAAACCCAGAGATGAAGTCAAGTATCGAATCATTCTATCAAGAATGAACGTCTAGAGATCTAGGATGAACAACTTCGATGATGGCAATGCTTATGTTATGTGAAGTTCTGCTTTAAGATATCTTGGAATTAAGTGGGTTGTTACATATTCTACGCTCAAGGGAATAAATGTTGCGGTGATTCAAATGCTGTGACGTCCACACCACGTCAAGCGCTTCACAAGCGGCTAGAGTGCTCCAGGTCAATGAAGCCAATGCCGGTCTCCAATTGTTCCAGTGCTTATAAAGTCGATAGGTTCGTGGCCATTGCCTATGTGAAACACCTTCCTCGTGACTACGTCGGCCTTTGCAATATTTCCAGTAATTTATGCAACTTTGGGCAAAGTTTTTCTTGCATCTAGCAAGTCATATAATTGCTACCTCATTTTTCGCCGATCAGTAAAAGCGGCAGAATTTCCACTCATCTTGCCAGTCTTACCTCTCGTACCTCAGAAAAGGGAACCCTCTTTACACGAAGGCACAGAGCTTCACATGGATCGCGACATTCAGGACATCATCGTTGCTAAAGCACTTGACGGACATGACTTCAACGAGATTGCCCGAGGGCTATCTACAGTAATCCGCGATAACGGTAGCCCGTACTGGAACGCTATGCAAGTCGAGGCAGCCTTTGAACAGCTAAGACGGAAGAACGGAGAACGGCGATCAGATGTCTGGCTGTACTGGACAGTTTGCCCACATGCACACCTCCGTTTCCGTTTGCATAGACATGATAAGGAAAAGCGCTTATACGAGAGAATCAATATGGTACTAAAATGGTACTAAACGATCCGAGGCCAAAGAGCAAACGAGGAATATCAAAATCATCGACAGAGACCCTCAGATCTTTTCCTCGACTTCCGATTTGGACTTACTATATTATGGTGGCCCAGAATCGTGGGGGTTCCACACACGAACAAATCCTTTCGCCTATCGAGAGTTTATATTCTCACGTGCCGTCACGCATGGCTGTCAGGCCCCTGATCACGGACCAAGAAGTCTTACGGCTCCTATCTTGGTAGCGCCCACTTCTATAGCTCCTGAATTAATTGGCCATGGTTCCGAATCCATGGCTCCTGAACGCCCAAGCTACGATACTGCGGTCAGTGAACACCTCCCTAGCTATACCCAATAGACTTTATAGAAGGTGGTGTGATGGGTTTCGAATATTTGCGTATTGAAGTCGAATTTTCTGTCTCGAGAGCCAGTGTGATACAAAAGCCTGGATTTAGTTTTGCACCTACATGAATCCTTAATTCATGTTCATGTGTTATCTACAGTTGAACGGAACCGAGAATTGTAATAGCAGTCAAATTGGTGAACAACAGACACACGTTCAGTGGGTAGCTGAGGAGTGTGTATTTTGTATGAAACCAACCTACCTGAGGCAACTTCAAAGGAAAGAGCCCAGTCCACAATAGCCCCTGTGAACGACCCCAAATTTCTACAACCCTTATCACATACGAGCCCGCTGGTAATAATACACTTTTCAAGGCTCGCTTCTATCTCTAGTTGATCTAATCAACAGATCTTCCGCGCGGCAGGAGCGGCAGAAAGCTACCGCGGATCCACATAGAACCCTCTACAACGCTCTTTAAATACAATTAATTCGTTATCTGAACCAGATTCAGATCGCCGCAACAATGGGAGACGCTCAGCTCTTTGGCGACACTTTTACCATCACATCTATCAACTCTCAAAAATACGATCGTGTCGCACGTCTCGCGGCCAATACCGAAAATGGCGATACCTACCTTACCCTCGACATCAACACAGAACTCTTCCCTTGCTCTGTTGGCGAGCGAGTCCACATAATGCTTGCCTCCACACTTTCGTTAGACGGCAGCAAGGATGACGGGAAGGGGTGGAGGGATGTAGGACGGGGCGAGCAGAGCTTAGCGGACGATTATGAATATGTGTGTCACGGGAAGATATATCGGTTTGAGGAGGGGGATGATGAGAACATGTGGGTTTGGTAATCTGCGCATTGGCTATGCCGGGCTAACACTCGATCTAGTAAGGCTTATGTTTCGTTTGGAGGCTTGCTGCTCTATATGGAAGGCCCTTACAAAAAGCTTACTCCCTTACGGATCGATTATGTCTACCTTCTGGTTAAGAAGTAGGAAAAACGTCCAACAACGGAGAAGTCACAAAATATACCCAACCAAAGCCTAACTTGCTTAGTGGCAGCATTATCGGTATACGGAGAAAATTTGTTAGAAAGCATTTACATTTGGTATTGGGTATCAAGAGGCACCCAAAATTCGCTATCCGGCATACAAAAGCGCTTCTAAACAGTGGGAAACGGTAGCTTCCGGTGGAGCCTTGACACAATCTCGACATAGTCCTTATCGTTCTCTGCTGTCACGACGCCGTGGCGCACCAGAAAATCCAGCACCACCACGGCACAGTTGGGCTTGAATTGTCCCTCTGCCAATGCCTTCTGCACCTTTTCAACGGTCCACAGATAGAACTCTTCGACCTCGCCGTCACAAGGCTTAGGCACGATATCTGGTCCCACCTCCATGTCATAGCAATATTGGCACTCTGGTTGAAGCAAGCCGACTTCTCCCCCTGCTCTTTCGTCTCGTATGTGAAAATACGAAACCGTTCCGCAGGCTTTTGCTTTGGTGCGAACTAGCTCTGCTGGGAATGATGCTTCCTCCGCCGCTTCTCGGACAACGCATTCCAATGGTTTCTCCCCTATGCTGATGCCTCCTGCAACTGTGTTGTCCAACATCCCACCATAAGTTTGTTTAGTTCTAGTTCGCCTCGGCACCCATATCCTTATACCTTCTGGTCCATTCACGTATGCTGTCATGTGTACGCCATAAGAGTTGATGCCAAATAGAGGGCTTCCAGAACGCTCGATGCTGATTTGGCCAGCAGGATAACCGTGGATCGGGTATAACTCATTTCTCCATCCCGAAAGGACTTTGAAGGTTTTCTCGTCCCTTGCTTTCTCCAGCGTTCTTTTTATGGCCTCGCTCTGTGTATCCACGCCAGAGTCGGCGGCGGTCGGAGTAACGTGTTTTTTGTCATGATCAACAATCCAATCCCCTTCCCATGGCATAGCCTTTACGACCCAAGGTAGTAGATAGCCATAGGGTACAGCCTTCGCATGTAGGTAGAGCTTGTAGTAGGATGAGACGGTTCTGAGATATTGATCTGGATCTTCGTCGTAGTACGGGAAGCTGTAAAGATCAAGATTGTTTTAAAGAGCAGGAGCAGATCAAATACCTGTCACAGTCTACCACAAGCTCCAGATTGGTCTTCATCCTGACGTTGAGCCGTGAGTGTGCCAAGGCGGCGGGATTCCCGCAAAATATGAGCCTCAATCATGGCACGCTACTTTATCGATAAGCCTTACAGCTAAGGTACTGTACTGGCGACCCTTCGGACGTCATAGCAGCTTTTTCTCTGATTCACAGTTTCCTACAATGGATAATCTATACACAACAGATCTGATATACCAATCACCCTTCTTCTCTCTTATACCGTCCTTCTAATGTCCCAGCCCTCCCCCATCGCCCTCGTCCTCCCCTCACGCCCCATCCTCACCACCCCCCAAGTCCTCTCCCCCACCCAATACGCCTTCACATTCCCCTCCACCCCCTCCTTCACCCACATCACCATCTTCCTCCTCCCCGGCATCACGCTCCCCCCTTCCACTCTCGCCGCCGTCTATATCCAATTCCCCAGCAGCCTCGACTTCAAATTTCTCGGCGCAATCGGCAACGAGAAACAGAGCGCTATCTTCAGGATCAACAGTGGTCGCGTGGTGGATGAGGCAAATGGTGATGCGGGCGAAGATGATATGACGGACGACGACCAACCACCACAACCCAACGGCACCCCATCCGGCGACATCACCCTCGGCATCTCCATCGAGCCCGCCGCCTCCGTCCTAGCCCAACTCGCCTCCCTCAAATACGCCCAAACCACCTCCTCCCCATCGACAGCGCTCGTACTCTCCCCAAGATCCCCGCAGCCGACGACGGCAATACCTTCCAAGCTCCTCGCGCAAAGGATCATCAAGAACGCGTTTAATTTTCTGGCGAGTTTTGCGGGAATGACGGGGCCAGGCGGGGAGGAGGTGGTGCCGTTGAGGAGTTTTCGGGCGTGGTGGGAGAAGTTTGAGAGGAGGGTGGAGGCGGATCCCGGGTTTTTGGAGAGGGAGGTGGATGGGTAGCATAAGAGTAGGGGCTGGGAAAGATGGTTGATGTGAGACTTGGAGAAGAGGATGGAAGAAGAGCTCAACGTTACGAGGTTTACAAGATGTCCTCTCTCGCTTGCAATGCACGAAGTCACAAGTCAGCATATGCATGCACCATGGAAGGTTTGGACGATGATGTTGAACCGTAGCAAGAACGAGGGCCATGAGGCTGGCGGGGCAGTTGTGTACGACTATTGGCGAAGACAAGTACAGCTTGATGAGCGGATATGTTTGCTTGTGAGGTTTTCTATTTGAGTTGGATATGATATTCAGAATCGCTTCGACATCGATAGCGAACGGCGCCTTTACTAGACTAGATAGGTCCGGAACCAAAGGTCAAGGTAGACGGCGAACATGAGCGGAAAAGCTTCTACCTTTGTTTGATATGCACCGTACGACTTATGGCCGTAGCTTCCTGGGTTACAATGTTCACCAAATATTCCTACTCTTTAGGAAGATTTCACATGGTCATCTGTTGAATGTCTGTGCATGTCTCGTTGATCTTCCGGTCATTACCGTAATGTCGTAGCCTGGAGCATACCTTAGCCTTGCAAGCGAGCTTCAGAAGGACACGGCTGCAAGATCAGTAGCTCCCTTCGCTACTGTCAGCTTCCGCAATACCGAGAAAAATGACTGTGCACAAACTCACGTCCAAACAAGCACCACTTCTCCGCCATACTCTCACATTTCGGATTCGTGCACTTCGTCTCCCCCTTCACTATCCCCTCTGGCTGCTCAAACGGGATACACAAACTCTTGGCCCCCATACTCGGCGCCTTCGCATCCTCTGGCTCTTCATCCCCGACCTCCTTCCTGGCACTAAACTCCTTGATCTCATCCTCGCATTTTTCCTGCAAACAGAAGGGAATCAGGCAGACGTTCTTCGCATTCAGCGCCGGTACAAAATCATCCCATTTAGTAATTTGTTTGACATGCGATTTGAACTTGTGGTCCGCGGCTTTGTAGAGGTCTGCTTGGATAGTTTCGAGCAGTTGGGGAATTTCTTTGCCGAGTTCTGTGATGGCGATTTTGCCTTTACCGTCTTTTCCGGAAACGTCGCGGCGGGAGGTGGTGACGAAGTGGCCTTCTGACTCTCCGGGGCCGAATTCGAGGCGTAGGGGAGTCCCCTTTTGCTCCCAATCGTTAAACTTGTAGCCTGGAGAGTAACCGTCCCGCTTGTCGGTTTCTACTCGTACTTCGGCTGCTCTTAGGACTGTTGCTAGTGCATCTACTTGCTCGTGAAGAGATGTTCGTTCTTCTTCTGTGGATTTGGCAGTGATTCCAACGGGGATAATGACGACTTGCGTTTCGACGACTCGTGGGGGGAGGACGAGACCGCGGTTGTCACCGTGAATCATGACCATTACGCCGATAACGCGGGTGGAGAGGCCCCAGGAGTTTTGCCAGACATGGAGTGGAGGTTTCTTTTCTCCTTCCTTCGTCGACGGATCTTCCACAGTAATTCCGAACATCGTGCTGAAGTTCTGACCTAGACAGTGACTTGTACCACCTTGTATACCTCGTCCAGTCTCTGGGATATATCCTTCGACTGTCGTTGTGTAAAGTGCACCCGCAAATTTCTCCTTCTCGGTCTTTCGGCCGCGAATGACGGGAACAGCTAGTAAGTCCTCATAAACGCCTGCATACCATTCTAGTATTTGAAGCACTTCTTCTCCGGCGCCTTCTTGAGTGAGGTGGGCAGTGTGGCCTTCCTGCCAGAGAAATTCTCGTGTTCGCAGGAATGGCTGAGGATGCTTGAACTCCCATCGGACTACGGAGTTCCACTGGTTTAGTTTAAGGGGGAGATCTCGGTGACTTCTTATCCATTTGGCGTAGTAAGGGTATATGACTGTTTCTGAGGTTGGGCGGATAGCTATTTTCTTTTCGAGGGGTGTATTACCTCTGTAACGAGCATCAGCCTATCCCTTGCTACTACAGACAAAACCCTGATATGGTTAGCCTACGCATGTGTGACCCATGCCACCTCTGCAGCAAAGCCTTCGATGTGATCCTTTTCCCTTTCAAGCATCTCTTGTGATATGAACATTGGAAATGAGCAATTCCTGACCCCTATACTTTTAATTTTCTTGTTGAACCAATTCTGTATTTCCTCCCAGATAAAGTACGACGATGGCTAATGAATGTCAATCCTGTGACTGTCCCACAAAAATTCAACCACCGCACCTTCAATATGTAGCACCCGGAAACATCGTAGTAGTCTAGCATGTCACCTTTTGTAAGCACTTGCTGATACCAACCCGAGAAGTCATCTTCCTTCGCTACATCTATGCCGATGAGAGCTGCACCGTCTATCTTCTTTTTTGGAGCTTTGTTCACGGCCTTCTTGGCTTCTGCTCTTCCAGCCTCTTTGGTAGTGTTTGTGGCCGACTTGTTGGCTTTGTCTGCTGCTAACTTCTCTTGCTTCGCGGCCTTCTTAAGAGCGTTCTTGGATTGCTCCGGGGGTTCGGCGCCCCCATTGTTGATAGCAGCTGTGCGATCTGCGGTCTCGTCCATTCCGTGGGTTGTTATGATTTCTTACAACAGTCTCGACAATTTCCCTATCTCTCAGATGTTCTAAGCGATTAAAGTGTTAAGTGGGATGAGTGACGCGACAAGGATCAGCCCTACCTCGGCTGATTTGTACATTTATGCAGGTGCATAAACCTGCATAGAATACCTTAATGCATTGCGAGCCACTGTCCAGTTCAGAACCCCAGTATCTCCTAAAGGTACCGTACGAGTACACCACATCTCGGAACCAGTTGTAAAGACCCAGGTAAAGTATGAGCCTGTTCAAATAATGTATACCATCTCAAACTCTCAATCCATCAATCCATCAATTGGTCTCCCTCGCAACCTGTCAAGTTACCTCTTCGAGCTATCGCGAAAGAGCAATTTCCCCAATCGCCGAGGGTCCGACTTAAGCTTTCCCTCTGTTGACCGTCCAATCTTAGCCTCAGCCCGTTCACCACACCGCACCGCTCTGCACCTTCCAGTTCTCTCCGTACTTCAACCAGACTTTCGTTCATTCCCCCATCTCTTCGCGTCGCTCGTTACTAACCTCTAATTGTCCTTCGTTTCATTACTTTCTGGCCTTATACACGTGTGCTCCCTTCTATTCTACCGGGAGGATTTTTGGTTATTCAGGAGAGGTTGGAAGAGTGGGACTCCGAAACAGATCAACAAAAGGCAATCGCTGAGCTGAAGTCGCTCGAAGGGACTGACCTGACAAAACCCGAACGCTGGCATTGGCACCATGCGATGATGAAGAAGTAGGAATATGAGGCGATCAATATAGTCGGATACAGACCCTGCAATCCGTGGTCCGCCGCGAGAAGAGTCTTGGCCGCGAGAAGACGCACAAAGAAACAATGAAGCCGGCAATACTTCTCTCGTTCCTTGCCTTGACGGTCCCTACAGTCTTGGCACAAAGCTGTATTCCACTTTCGGGATCGACCGAATGTTCAGCCTTCAATGCATCCTCGATATCGATGGATACCCAACTCACGGCGTTGTAGTAAGAATACTTGTAAACCCAGGCTATATGCCGGATACTGATAGCCGCAGTCCTTTTCTTGCATTCGTCTCGAATACTCGCCAATTCGATACGCAACTGAGTCAATATGTATCCTCGAATTACGTTCAGTTAAAGTAAGCTAGTCGTATGGATGACCGCGAACATCTGACTGATATCTTGTCTAGGTATCAACAACTTCTGGGATGTGGCAATGTGAACCTTACGAATACCACCAATTACTATGCGCGGTATACGACTAGTGTAATTTGTAATGCTATTGTACAGAACTCCGTCAAACCTTGCTCCCTTTCAAAAACGAACGCCCGACCATTGTGCGCTGAGTCTTGTGTGAGTGACGTTGCAGGTGCTGTAAAATGCTGCACTGACATTGAATAGGCCCAGCAAGCAACTAGCGAAGAAGAGATCACTGTCAACAGTCAGCTTTGCAATAATCCAGGACCGAACTACCTGAGTCAGATCCGCGCCGACTTCACTAACTGTGCGTTACCCAGCGACTCACTCAGCCAGGGATGCATCATTGGAGAAGAGAACGAACCAAACAACTGTGGCTTTTCAACCAACCTCCAAGGTCTCTGCGCCTATTGTGCGGCGAGTTCCCCGAATGCAACAGACTCATGCTGTGTTGGCTCGAACGTCAACAGTCGCTGCACAGGTGTGACCTTACCGACTGTAAGCTCTATGCCTACACTGTTTCCATCATCCACCTCAAGCGCGACATCCTCTCCAACTGGTACCACCGGAGCTGCAAATGGTGGCGCGCAGCCAGGCCACCATTTATCAGGTGGTCAGATTGCCGGAATAGTGATTGGTTCTATCCTTGGAGTAGCGCTACTAACAGCTTTGCTGTTGCTATGCTGCATATGTCTACGCAGACGACGAAGAGGTAGCCAAGGAGGCAGTATTTTCAATCAACCGACGTCTCGAAGAGGGACTCAAGGCATGGTTTTTGCGCCACAAGATCCGAATCAAGCAACTCAAGCTGGATATGTTCCTCCTGGAGGCCGTGTTGCACGCATGTCTGCCTTAGAACACAGTTCCAGCAGTCCCTCTCCCGGAATTCCTGCAATCGGTGGTGCCGGTGGGGCCGGCAGAAGAGGGTACGGGGATACTTCTGATTCTGATACTTATGGCGATACCCCGGAGTCTCGACGCGGAGACGTACCTCCGGTCACAGGGAGGAGAAATGGCTCCCTATCGAGCCCGTCCGCACTTGGAGCTCTGGATGATCCCAGCTCCCCACAGTCAGAAGGTCAATTCTCTTCACCAGAAGGTGTTGCAAGTGGGCAATCAGAACAACTGGCAACTTTCACGGATTACTATTCACTAGAAGATATCCATCCGAATGACACTGTTTCTGTACTATGGGCGTACCAACCGCGAGCCGGAGATGAATTCGAGCTCGAAAGAGGCGATATGCTCAGAGTTGTGGGTATCTGGGACGATGGCTGGGCAACCGGTGTTCGCCTGAATGAACGTGCAGAAAACTATGACGGAAAGCGTAAGATGATGAGAGACAGTGGAGTTTCGAATGGCTCCGGTAGAAGAGGAGAATCTCCTCCACCATCAGGAGAGCTCAAGGCATTCCCGGTGAGTTCTCATAATCATGAACGTATCTTGTCTCGAGCTAACAAATTCCAGCTTGTTTGCGTCTGCTTGCCCGAGCATTGGAAGCGGGCCGTTGAAGGGAAAGACTTTGCCACAAGTGGCCCACCACCTGGCATCGGCTCTTGAGCAACTGTTCAGCATCTTGTGATTTGTGTTCCTCACGTCCTCACGACCGCCTCTTCGATACCAGCATTAATGGTTTTTGGCAGCGGCGTTGGCGTTGGCTTCGACCACAACCCGTTCTTGTGTACCAAACCACGGCCATACCCCACCACGAATATAGGCTTCCTCGCATCCGTACCCATATCACACTTGGATCCACATGAGATCCTTCTACTAGGGTCCTCATTCTCGGACTACTGTACCGCTACTCTCGACTGCATTTGATTTAACTTATACCCCATACGTCTGGTGTGACAGCGAGCAGCAAGTCACTACTTAATGTTTCATCACTATTCTAGCTCAACTGTAGGGATATTCATCTTGTATATACAATTAGCATCATAGACAGGTTAGCCGTAATAATGGCAGCTACGAGCCCTTCCCCACCGAATATGGTACTTGAAGGGACTCCGGTCTTAAGATTCTGAGCTGAAAGTATAGAGTTACTAAAACTTGAGATACTGAGGCAATCCAGGGGTAGAAGTCCAAGCCCTCGGATTCCGATTGCCTCAAGGGGCATACGGTAATGGCCCTGACTTTAGGGTTAAGACTGGCAGATCACATCAGATAGCAGTAACAAGTAGCATAGCCAGTCCAATATCGGCTCAAAACTCTTCCATCTTCCGTAAAGGCATGTGAGACGTACCTTATGCAAGCCCTACAAGCGTGACAAAGCAATCTGAGAAAGGCATAGCTTTTATTACGTATCCAGAGCAGTTACTAATGCAAGATATGAAACATCTTTACCTTATTGGGCAAATTACACAGAAAGATATGAATTCTTAGCTCAATGAAGCTAGGTATAATACGGTAAGGAACAGAAATTTCATCTAGCTCGTCGGATAACGTTTGATCTTTCAATCTGATTCCAAACCACTACCTATCCCACATTACGGCGTTAAGAAATCACGGAAGATGCTCAAAGGAGGAGGCATAATCTCAACAGTTATAAGACGGGCCCCTTCCTTCGCAATGTCTCCCTTCTCTTCAGCAGTTCTCCATTGGATTCCTCTTCGACCCTTGCCTCCCAAGAACCCAGTTACTTGACAAGTCCTCCGAACCATCTGTTTACTCGTCCACCATGCAAGCAGCCCCAGAGCCCAAGTCCGCCCTCGGCAGACACCGACTACTCTCGCCTTCAGCTGGTGTCAGGGTCAGCCCTCTGGCCTTAGGCACCATGAACTTCGGTGACGCATGGTACCATTCCCTCGTTCCCTCTTTGCACCGTCCCTTTCCGAATGCCCTCTCGCTAACACCACTTCAGGGCAAGCTTCATGGGCGCCATGACGAAGAAAGAAGTCTTTGATGTCCTCGAGTATTATCACGCCCAAGGCGGCAATTTCATTGACGCTGCGAACAACTATCAAAGTGGTCAATCGGAGACCTACCTCGGCGAATGGCTCTCCTCCCGCCCCGGTCTCCGTGACCAGATGGTGGTCGCAACAAAGTACTCTTTTGCGCACACCGCCTTCTCAGGCTATGATGGCACAATCCACTCCAATTATGGCGGCAACGGTACCAAGAGTCTTCGTCTCAGCGTCGAGGCTTCGTTGAAGAAACTTCAGACGGACTACATCGATATCCTCTACGTCCACTGGTGGGACTACACAACCAGCATCCCTGAACTGATGCTCAGCTTGAACACTATGTGCGAGCAGGGTAAGGTTCTCTACCTTGGTATTAGCGATACTCCGGCCTGGGTGGTCAGCAAAGCAAATGAGTACGCGCGCTGCAAAGGTCTTCGTCAATTTGTGGTCTACGAGGGCCGATGGAGCGCTGCGGACCGTGACTTCGAGCGTGATATTCTGCAGATGTGTGCTGCAGAGGGGATGGGCCTTACACCTTGGGGCGCTCTGGGTGGAGGGAACTTCAAGAGCGAGAAGCAGCGGGAGGCGGCCAAGGCGGATACTGGGAGGAACTTGACGATGCTCAGAGAGCGTGACATCAAGGTCTCTCAGATCCTCGAAAAAATCGCCGACAAGAAGGGCACACTCATTACGAGTATTGCATTGGCATACGTGATGCACAAAGCCCCCTACGTCTTCCCCGTTGTGGGAGGCAGGAAAGTCGATCATCTTAAGGGGAACATCGAGGCGTTGAGTCTGGAATTGACTAGAGCGGAGTTGGAGGAGATTGAAAGTGCGGTGGAATTTGATCAGGGGTTTCCGATGAATTTTATTGGCATGGGGCAGAATGTGACAGGGGCGAAGGATGTGAAGTTCTCGGCAATTGGAGGAGTATTTGACTACGTTGAGGGTGTGATGGTAAGTCCTTTTGCGTATCGAACTACTGTGCCCTGCTAATCCTGTACAGCCAATCCCTCCCCACAAGCCGTAAGGGTTTGGTATCCAGGGAATCGAGTACCGGAAGCGAGCTCTCTACTTACTCTACGTATACTCCAAATGGCTATTGAAAGGCCTACTTTCCGTGGAAATCCGATTCTTACGTTTAATTCGGCGTATTGAAGCTTGGTATTTCCAGATGATCAATTTGATGTTCTCGGATCTTGCCGTACCACACATCTAGAAGACCACCTCACTATCTAAGCGCATTGATTCCCTAGATTTGTTCTATGGTATACATAACTTGAAATCACTGCGTGTTAGACGGAATTTGGTGCTCTTAATCTTCCTTCACATTCTCCCATCTACAAACACCTAGTGCCCATGCCCGTCCTCCCCGCCCCCCCTCTGTTCAGGATCCAGCTTAATCAACGTATCAATCCTCATTACCGCAATACACGCCTCCACCGCACTCTTCAACTGCCTCACCTTGCTCATACTCGGCTCCAGCACCCCCGCCTTGATCTGATCCACCACTTTTCCCCTCGTCAAGTCCAGCCCGTAATTCTTGTAGTTCTTGCGCTTGGCGATGGCGTCGTTTTGCTTGTTGGGGGTTTTGGAGGGGGAGGTGTGGGAAGGGGTTTCGTCGATGCGTTGGGAGGAGGCGTGGTAGGAGCGGATTTGGGCGACGAGGTCGGAGGAGTCTTTGGCGGCGTTGATGGCGAGGGTGCGGGGGATGATGAGGAGGGTTTGCGCGAATTCGCCGATGGCGAGTTGTTCGCGGGAGCCCTGGGTTTGGGGATTAGATTTGGTTGGGTGTAGGGGGGCAATCTAGACTGGGAGGTTAGGTGGGGACGTACAACTGTCATGGCGAATTCTTCGAGATAGATATGTAGTGCTGTTTCTACGGCACCGCCTCCGGGGACAATGCTACCACTTTCAAGAGTCCGTTTTACGGCGGATAGCGAATCGTGTACGGAGCGCTCCATTTCATCGAGTTGGTAATCATTTGAGCCGCGCAGTATAATGGAGGCGGAGGTGTGCACCTTTGTGCCTTTGACAAGTATACACTCGTCATCCGAGATGCGTTCTTGAGACACTTCTTCTGCATGACCGAGCGAGGAAGCTTCGAATTTCTCGTCACCGTTCAAGTCTGATAGGGAGCTGACAAGGGTTGCGCCAGTAGCTTTTGCTATTCTCCGAAGATCTTCTTTTTTGCATCTGCGAACGGCCATAGCACCTTTTTCAATGAATTGCTTGAGGACTAGATCGTCGATTCCTTTCGTGGTCAGAACAACGTTGGCGCCGGCTTTGAGGATCAATTCGACTCGCTCCATTACCATGCCTGCTTCCCGTTGTCTGATTTGTTCCAGTTGTTGAGGGTCATCGATTGTAATGTGTACGCCTAATTTCATTCGCTCCTTCTGCAGATTCATGTCTAGGCAAGCGATTTTGGCATCTGTTATCCGGGTTTTCATGGCTTGCGAGGCAACGGTGCAATTCAATGCATATCCTTTAACTAATACTGATTCGAGAGAGCTCTTTCCATGGGCCTTCAATATGTTCACAGCCTTGACTGGGTACTTGACCTCGTTTCGATTGTTCGTGGACTTTACAGATTGCATTGCATCCACCACCATGTTCGAGAAAAAATCCGAATCTGAGCCAATGATTTTGCTGGACATCGAGGTCTTTGCGATGTTTATGAGCGATTCCCTGCCAAGGTGTTCGACCTTTGTGCTGATATTCTCGTTCATGTATTTGACCGCTTCTCGAAGGGCCAAACGGTAGCCTGTAATGATTGTCGTAGGATGTATTCGATTTTTCATAAGCTCGTTTGCCCTTCGAAGTAGCTCTGCTGCTATTATCACTACCGAAGTTGTTCCATCACCAACCTACATAGAGTCAGCGCCAATAAATCTCAAGCCAATTTTGGTCCAAACCTCCTTGTCTTGCTGCTGCGCCAGGTCCACAAGTATTTTTCCAGCGGGATGCTCTACATCTAGCAGACTTAATATAGTCGCACCATCGTTCGTAACTGTGACATCCTGAAAACGGTCAGTGTAAGCCCTTTGAACATTCTTGCCTAGACCCATACTCCAATATCGTCAACCATCATTTTATCTAGGCCAGAAGGACCAAAGGAGCTCTTGACAACATTGGCAATGGATTGGGTGGCGAGCACTGTATGCGCATAAGCAACGTCTAGGGGCTAGCGAACGAAGTCAAACCATTCTGATCTCGGATGTCTGCTCCACTAATTTTCTGACCACCGAGAACTACATATTCGAGTCAGCGGGAAATTATCATCATCCAAGATACGAGCTCACATAGTGTGCCGGCGTTTCGAGGCTGTTCGAATAGTCCGGCCATATTGTTTGTTGGGCGAATCGAACCAAAGTCAAAGCGATTTCTGGATTGATGCTTTTCACGAATAACGGTAGGGCTGTCTGTTTTCTGGAGACGCGCGGATACTTTGTGTGCAGGTGAGAACGCGTCCGGTTCGAAGTGGCCTAACGCCGTTTTAAGTTTTACGCGGCCATGTCATTTTACTAGTACTTTTTGGTACACATATGAGATGTAATATCGAGCTAACAGTATTGACCAGTAATTTTCAATTTTTTTAACATGACTGTCTACTGTAGAGCTTCGCACCAAGGCGCAGCATGGACTGCTGAGCCTGAACTGCTGCCTGAACTGTCGTTATATCGTCACTTGCAAAAAGCTAGGCGGACCGGCGACTTTTTGAAGATCAACAATTTGGGGCAAAATCAAGGGAATTCCAAAAGAAAACAGGTTGTTCGTCTACGCAATAAACTATGTAATCGTATTGATGGACAATTGTCCGAAGAGGCCACCACATACCTGATCTTTGGAAATGTTTCCGCAATATCTCCAGTCAAGAAATCTTGAGCTTGACGTTGAGAAAATCGCATCATTAGACGGTGGAAACAATAGACCATCATGGCCTCAACCCCTATTTTGTATTGAAAGGCCCTGTCCATTCTCTACTTCATTCAGCCTTCCTTAGTGGGTATAGGTTTGTTTTAATGGTCTAAGGCCTAGCACGGGTCGTTATAATTAGCCTTTGTAGTCTTGATTTGTTTCTTGATAGAATTGCTGAGACTCTCATTAAGGCACCGGTATTGTAGGACCATACCCGAGCCGCGTACCTCCATTGAGCTGATAACGTGGGGCCCTCCCTCGGCTAACCCCTCCCTTGCGTCCCTCTCTCTCTCTCTCTCTCTCTCTCGCTTCCCCACCTTTCGTACGACCTTCGTCCTCGGGTCTCGTAAGGCCTCGGGGTTGGTGGATAGGATGAGTTTTATTTGGGCACTTGTATGTTGTTGGCACTATCAAGGTAGACAAAATATACATCTAGAAATTCATACGTAGAGATCCAATATCAAACTTCTCCTCCACGACCGTCCCTCCCTCCAAGCCCCCGTTTTCGCTCGTTTTGGAAAACAAATACGTAGAATAAAATAGAGTAAATTCAAATGCAATGATTTAGGCCTGGGTGGCTGTGGAATCCCGCCTCATTTCCCTCTGGGATAAAGTCGTTCGGTGCCTTTTTGAAGCTTCCTGATGTCGTCACTTTTGCAGACTTTTTCTTGTACTTTCTCTTGCGTAAGTAAGCTTCTTCTCCTTGCCTACGTAATTTTCTTTTGGGCAAGCTTCTCATCTTTTCGCATTCGCTGTAGGCCTTTCCCTTTCTTTTCAAGCTCGCTATTCCTTAATTTCCCCTATCCCGGCCCCTCGCTTTCTTTGTCCCTCTTCAACTCATTAGCGCGCTGTATCTCCTCAGCCTCCTTTGCCCTTCGTAGACGGAATTCCGAGGTTTGTCGCATGAAACTTTCTCGTCCGGCTTTGACGCGCTCAGCCAAGGATTTGGGCTTCTTCTCCTCGAGTTCCTTTCCTTGAATGTTGAACGTCTCGAATGAATTTCTAATTGGCTCTTCTTGAGTGTCTTCTGGCCTAAGCGATATGTTCTCGGTTGGTTTACCTATAGCTAAATCTTCTTCAGAGCCCATTTTCTCTGGAGACCGCGTCTGGAAGGCGTGTTGATCGCTTTCCATCGTGGAAGATATGATTTCCATGTCCTTTTCTTGTATATCTCCAGTCGTGGGTCCCTCTGTGGCTGCCACCTGAGGTGTTGAGCTTTCGTTTCCATGTATCGCAGGTAGAGAGACAACTTTCCCGATCCTATTTTCACCTTCTCTGTCCGTAGACCAAGCGATGTTAGAAGACTTCCTGTTGAAGCTTTTCCAACCGCTTATCACTTGAAGGGATGCCCTTCTCAGCTCTTCTTCCTTGCTCTTTATATCCTTTACTTTCAGCATATCGGAAGCCCGCCGGTACAGAGTTTTCTGCTCATCCACGAGCGTAGACACACTGTCTGACCGCTCTCGAACGCTCCTACTATCTTTAGGCCCGATTTTATCTGGACTTCGCTTATGCAAGCTTCTCCGCTCCTGGACCTGTGGTATGACGCTGATTGATTCTTGCTCATTGTTGGAATTTTCTTTGAGCCCTAGCATGTCAGAAGCTCGTCTCTGAAGATTTTCACGGCCCGCTTTCAGCTGCTGAATCCAGGTTTCCAGGTTCTCGGAGGTGCCGTGCACTTTGACCCATTCAAGCGTGTTCGCCAGCCTTTCGTCTTCTCTAAGCTGCTTCCCGTAAGCCATAATCCATTGAGTGCTCCGTAAGAGCGTCTCGGTAGTCAAGTCCTTGCCATGCTGCTCGATTCGCTTCTGAACACCAAAAAGCATTTCATCAGAGCTGATGCCCTTAAGCCAGTCGCGGGTAAAGTTTTGCGTGCTCAACGTCTCCGCTTCGTCGTCATTGTCAACTGAAGCGCTTTCTACACTCTGCACTAGGGCTAGGTCATCTGCAGCTTGCTCTTCTTGCACACTCCTTGGCAGCTCTTCGAAAGCCACCCACTCCCTACCATTATCATCTAGCTTCCATCCAGTTTGCTTCTGACCGCCGTGCGCCCTAAGTTTTCGCTCGTTCTTGCGCATGTGTGGGTTATTCCAGAAGGTGGACCCGTCTGTGTGGTCAATAAAATACTGCCTCCCATGCCGAGTGAAGCGCATTTCCCACATTGCTCCCAAATACTGCCGCTCTTTTTCATATGGATGCTGATCCGACCAAATTTTACTTTCAAAATCGAAGTAGGACAGATTTCCGTTCTCGTAATGTCGCCTAACCCAATTTGGGGGCAGCGGCTCGAGAAATGTCCCGTCCGGCGTAACGAGTTCTTTTGGGAGGATGAAGGGATATTCTCGGAGCTCGAACTCAGCCGGATCGTCTAGGTCCAGCACCGGGATGTCTGTATGTGGGACATCCCCACCTTCAAACCACTCCCATTCATTACTCTTCTTGGCCAACCTCCATCCACTAGCGTTGTTTTTCAAAGAAGTGTTCTTCACCAGCTTGTTCCTAGTCCACCAAGTAGTCCCGCGCCCGTCTCCCCCGTAGTGCACCCAGTATCTCAGACCGTACTCATTGTAGCGCATTTCCCACTCACGCGCTAGTATTCGTCTTTTATCATCATTCGGATGGGTGGCTCTTTTTATCTTCTGTTTCTGATTGAAGTAGAACTTTTGACCGCTCTCCTCGGTCAGGAGATGCCATCCTCGTGGGAGGGGTTCTGTGAACGTCTCGTGTCTCCGCTCGCTGCCGTATACCGGCTTGAATTTATCTGCGCCAGCTTGGGGCCCATCAATTGCCTTCCAGCGAATCTCCCCAGTCTTAAGATTCCGGTACTTCTTGCCCCGTTCCTCGTCCCACTCGACGTTCCAATTTTCTTGCAGTATGAGCAGTCGTTCTTCTTCGATTTCTTGCCTCATGGGATGGATTAAGTGTGTCGTTGGTGGATTTCTGTTATGGTTGACATAGTATTTCTCCCCTTCCGCTGTACGACATAGTTGCCATCCGCAAGGCAGGGACATGATACTTGAGTTGACCCAGTCTGGACTGACTCGCTTCTTGGTTACCCATGTTTCAGTCATCCCAGGTCGGTCATCGCGAATTTCGCCAGTGATGCGGTGGACGAAAGTTCGTGAGCCATCTGCCTCATTAGCTTTTTCTTCCCACCTTTTCGATAAAGGAATATTTTTAATTCTTAGGCCCAGTTCCTGCTGACTGGGTGTGTTCCATGTGTTCGTTTTTTCTTTGTGGTCATGAAAGTAGGGGACACCAGAGACCGCAACACGCCTCTCGTATCTCTCAATCAATTGATTATCGGATTGTAGATATTTAGGCTTGACTCTCCCAGAATTAATTCTTTTACCTTGGCGCTTAGGCCGTTTACGTTCCGCAGACGGGAACTGGTAATCTTCCGACCTAGGAGACACACCCACGCCTATCAAAGATTTCTTTAAGCCACCTTTCAGATCAACTTCGGTCTGAAACGGCTCCATGAGCGCTTGGCTGGCCAGGGAAATCACAGCAACAGCCCAGCGTGGGGTTCCGACAACAAAGCCCGCGACAAGCCACGGTAAAGCCTTCAGCCAAGGCAGCTTGTTACTGTCTTCATCAGCGTCGAATATTCCCTTGACAGCCTCTCTCATCAGGTCGAACTTGAGCTCCGGCTTCCCATCGGGTCCGCGCTGAATGTATGAGAATTCTGTACGTTTCCTGAGCGAGAGCGACGACTCGAGTATTGATAATAGCCAGTGATCTCCAAGAGAGCCCGCCTTCTCCCTGATACTATGGCCCTTTGAGATATCCTCCCTGATCCACTGTCTTTTGGGATAGCGAAGAGAGCGAGCAGTGATTATTTCAAGAGTCTTTGCCAAAACCGTTTTGTGCTTTTCTATCACTTCCTCGTCACACCCTCGTCGACGATAGTACATTGTCGTCAATGCTAGTATTGCGTCGCAGAAGAAACCCCTGGCAAATTGCTCTAACGACTTCAGATTAGAACGTAAATGACTTAAGCCCCCGATTTCCTGTAGTAGGTTGTCCACGGCAACCTGGCAATTGTGGTGCCATACACTATAGTTATTGAAATTTATGCGGTCAAGATGGGAGAATTGAGAGTTTCCAGCCGTCTTGATCTCCTCGTCGGTTAAAGCCGTGAAACCTTGAGGGTATTGTTCACAGATTTGCCTTTGTTGTTCCGCATCCCACTTGGACATACGTAGTCCAGTACGGGTAGGGTCGTCATGAGCTCGCTGTAATTCAAAGTAGTTATCTCCAACCCGTATGGCCCAATGCATCGCCCAAGAGAATTTTGTTTCGCTCTTGTCTACTACCTGCTTCATGAGCCTTGCGCCTTTCGGCCCTTTGAATGTCTTGACTGGTGGAGTGGTGACAATCACGATGTCGCGGACATCATCTCGATTTGCAAGGCGTTGTTCCAGCTTCTTATCCTTAAGCTTCGTCTCTCCTCCATCCCCCAGATCATCAACATACACGCAACCCCCATAGTCTGGGGTCTTCATATTGCATGCCCGGAGCTTCCCTCCAGACAGAATATCGGTCGTCTCAAGTGCTAGTTGGGAGAGAGTGTCCCATCGATGTCTGATGCGGACTGGTAAGTAATCGGCCCAAAGGATCAGCGGCTTGATTTCGTTGTGTTGCTTGAAGAAGACGAATTGATAGTCAAGGCTCAGAATTTTCCATTATTAGACGGTCAGAGATGGAATAATTCTTCATTACCGTTCCTGCAAGGCTGCACTGCCGGTGGTTCATTACGGCAACGCAACCTTCTGGAAAGGAATATGCTATTGCCACCCCTCCCATTACCGTCCGTATTGCCCTAGCACTAATTGAGCATTAGTGGAAGGATTGCGGTCCCAGCCAATGTGAGAACCTAGCGCAGTCCTCCTTGTGGAGTTTACCACTATGCTACGGAATACTATCTAATAGACAGTTCAACGCAGTAATGAGTCTGATGTGAGGGCGAACACTGTGCTAGAGTCCAACGCGGAGGGGTGTGGATAGTACAGAGACGGGTGAGCATACCATCAGCCTCGAAGGAGCTGTGCCTGCGTTTCAGAACCGGACCGGGGCCATGAATCTTGCCAGTGCCACCACATCCTACCGAATCCTCTTATTTCGACTTCCATTCGGCCATTCGGTGTTGCTGAGCCCTATGCAATACCGTCTTCGATTTCTCAACCATCTACCTTCTTCCATTGACAAGTTGGTAAATCGTGCCAAGCTGGCATGGCATAGCCCACAAATCAGCGCATCTGAAACGCCGGGCGGTTCTGGCGCGGGGAAGCCGGATTGGGTGCATTTGCCTGGGTGTATTTGCCGCGGCGCAGTTCCACGAGATATCGATTTCCAGCTTTCTAAGCCTCCACCACCTCCTGATGACAGACATGATGATCCTAAAAGCACGAACAAGCTGTCATCTTCCCTATCAGACAAGCCTACTAGTAGTCTGCTTCCCTGGAACCGATCACACCATTGCCCATGCCGTTGAGCTCTTCTCCCTTCCCTCCCAACATTAATGCTAGGCACCAAGCCGTCAACCGCCAACCACGGCGACACCTCCCTAAGCGGATACCCCACAGAACCCACCCGCTTCACATTTCGCCTCATCCATACCTTCTGCTGGCTCTATGCCCGAGCCTGCAAAGGCGTCTCCGTCCTTCTCGCACCATGGCCCTCAATGCACGACCCCATAAAATCCCTCCTCAACGCCGAAGAAGACGAAGCGGATATCCTCACCGCAAAGTGGCGAGACTCCAAACTCGCTGAACTCAACTATATCGGTATCACCGTACGTCCCTTTCCCAAAACCCCAAACATAACTGCGCTGATCCCTAACACCAATTCCTCCTAAAGTCTGCCCTAGTATCCTCCTCCGTCGTTGGTGCATCCTCATGGTTCTCTGCCCCATCGGACCCCTGGACGACCCGCGCATCCTGGTCTTCCGCGCTGCTCTTCGCGTTAACCTCAATCTCCCTCGCAACGCAACAATCCATCGGCCTGAACCGCTTCAGCAGCCACGAAAACAGCCTGCGGAAAATTAGGCTGGTGCTGGGCGAGGAGAACCCGCGGTACGGCAACTACAATGCGCAGAGGGGGTATGTGGGGTCGAACGAGAAGATTGTGGAGTATAAAATGCGGATGAGGAGGAGTCAGCTGTGGCTTTGGCAGACGCCGGTGATGTTGTTGAATTTCGCGATTTTGCTGTTTATCGTGGGGTTGTTGGTGAAGGTTTTTAATGCAGCGGTTGTTAGTAAAGGTGATTGGAAGACGGGAGATATCCAGGTTGCGATTTTCTTCGGATGTGCGTCTATATTCGCAGGCTCCAACTACCTGATAGGCTGGTTATGCCTAAATCGAAGATCTCTAGGATAATTTTCAGTCTATCCCCATATTCACGTCTATGGAAACGATGACATGTACAAACTTCACAGCTTCGCTCCTTTCCCAACCATCTACACGTTCAATTTTACACACCGACTTCTCTACATGCATACTTTCGCGACCTACTTCGAGTTTCATACATAAATCACCACATGTACAATCTATTTCGCTATACACTCTTACACCTCCTACATCTTTGCGTTAAAACTCCCATGACCCTACACGTTCGTCTCGTCTTTCCTCATATCTCCGTTTCCCTGCTGATCGACTGCATAGAGAATACATATACGAGTGCTTACGTCTTTATTACGAAACATTGAAGGTTGAATTAGTAAACAACAAGGGCAGATGAAGGGGTGTGCACATATAGTCATTCACTCTTCATATAACTCTTTGACACATCCACACAATCCTAGCTCCGCGCCTTTTCCAAATCTCTTGGTATCTACTTTCTAGATAAACAGAGCGAATGACGCGAACAAAATGTAATTAATTCAATAATACGCTCATACTTTATCGCATCAGGTAAGGCGACGGCGGCAAAGTTCGGTATTATTCCAGATTTAAAAGGAAGATCTGAATGTAATCCGGGGTTTTGCAACTTACGTAAGGTACTCTAGTAAGCAAGGCAGCTAACCCAAAAGGGCTTGGCTGCCGTGGCTTACCCGAAAGGGTCTAGGGCCGCTACCCCGAAGGGGCTTAGTTGCAAAAACACGTCTGAGGTCCTGAGGCAACGCCAGGGGGGTTTGCATTTGCTGATGTCTACGTAGCCGTCTTAGTACGCCGGTCTCAATTGGATCTCAACATAATACGAGTAATAGTGGGAACGGTGTCGGAACGGTGCGTGTGACGAGGTTGCCTTCGAATACGGATGTACGAGCCTTACGGCACTTCGATACATGCGTCAAACTGTCAGCATGCTGCATATTTCCTCGTCGTCCCATCCGACCCCTCACCTTCGTGCAACTATATAGGTAAGTAGGTGTACGGACAGCTACAAGCGTTACCTTATTACTCAACAGCAGTAAAGCCCAAAATTTCCTCTATTCTTCCAAGCTACGATCATATCACAGAACGTCACGTGACTTGTACTTATCTGAGTTCCTGTAGCGGATACCAAGCTCGTTCATCTTCAAAATGCACCTCGCACTCCTCGCATTTCCCGCCCTAGCCTTAGCAGTCATCGCCAAGGCTTCTCCACTGGAGCCACGCCAAATCTCCCCCGACGGTTCTTGCGGCGGCTCAATGGGGTACACTTGCTCGACCGGCAACTGTTGCAGTCAATTCAGCTACTGGTGCGAGACTGCCTGTCATCTAACCATTCCTCTCTTATTCGTTTCTGCCTGCTAGTCCAGGACGGAGCGTTGTGTACTGATAATACTTCTTTGCATCATTAGCGGTTCAGCAGCAGCCTTCTGCGGGACTGGGTGCCAGCCTCTTTACGGCGCATGCGTGACCACTCCTATCCTGTCGCCTGATGGTTCATGCGGTGGCACAAAGGGGTACGTTTGCACGCCGGGGAATTGCTGCAGCCAGTATGGGTATTGGTACGTAAGATGATTGATGAGTGATGAGAGAAATCTGTCCCCTTGCTAATGCATATCGATAGTGGCTCCGCCCTAGCATTTTGTGGGAACGGGTGTCAGAAACCTTTTGGACTGTGCGATTAGAGTGTTGTGGTGACTTGTGGCGCGAGGAAGGTCGGCTGGGGCGGATATTGTGGAGGCCGGAGATTTTGGATAGCTGATTGGGGCTGGATCTTACCAAATATTGACGTTGAAAGTGATAACAATGAGGAAGGCACACTCTTTCTTATGAACTTCTCCTTGCGCATAATACGCGACGCGCTACTAGCCGCGTGAGCCCCACCAACTGAAAAGATCTGAGGAAACTTACTCCTACGCAGATGAATTTCACTCAAACGACGTGGAGTAAAGCTTTTGAAAGGGAATGGATCAAGTATCGTAAGTTGAGCTCACATATCTCTCTTGATGCTTCACATGATTAAGAAGAAATACAATCTGTCAATCCACTGAGACCTTTATGGTTCTTGATGTGACATATGATTCATCATGACTTTATGACTGCTCGCATCCGCATTCTTGACTAGAACCTTATCTGTTCCAACGGGGAGTTTGTGCTGATCAAATGAAAGGAGTCAATAGAGGCTTAGCTAGCCCTACCCTCACAACTGTACATGAGACAAGGCAAAAGATCCCGAGTACGCGCGTTGTTGAAAGCTATTTCGGCTAGGCAAGCATCAGAGAGGCAGATGCTGGAATTTGCACGTCGTGTGAAGGAGTCCTAATATCTTCTAGAGATGCACCAGAAGCTATCTAGAATACTATCAAGTCCCTAAGAGAGATAGCACTACTGTAAATAGGAGCTGGTTGGGATGGCGTCCGTGAATATGCCGGTGCCTCCATTTCCTATTTTTCAGGTGTCTCACGCCATTGAACGATATCTTCTCTACGACATCAATATTATCACCTGGCTTCGGAAGGCTCACAATATCCTTGGAGTACTCATTGGGACGCTTCCGCAAATTCCTCAACAGAACGTTTTCCTTGGTCTACCACTCGAGCTTCAACCTGAAGAGACACGACTCCTCATTGAGAAAGGAGTTGCATACATTGTTGATGATCTACAATGGCACGAAGAGAGTATACGGTCCATGACGCTGGCGCAGAAGGAAGCACATACCGCGTGTTTAAGAAAAGAAGGTCTGAATGCAGCAAGATCAGTGGAGCAGCAGAAACAGCAGCGCACTGAGCAGGCGATGAAACAGGTACAGCTTCAAAAGGGAAAGATTTTGAGCGACTCCCCACGCGCTAGCACTTCTTCGCCATCGGAAGAAGAAGCCGCTGATGAGTCGCTGTTCAACCCGGCCTCAACGGGAGATCTTCTGTCTCTGAGCTCGACCTCTAGCATAACACCATGGACAACCACCCCCACAACCTCGTACCCTCCACTTCCACCACCTTCTAGTCATGCCACTTCAAGATCTCCAACAATCAACCCAGCCTCCTACGCACTGTTCAAACACCTTCATGGTCTGTCCTATTTCCTCTCCCCTGGTCTTCGCTTTGGCTGTCAATTCTTGGTCTATCCTGGCGATCCTTTACGATTCCATAGCCATTTTCTTGCAGCGAGCGCACAGTGGGACGAAGAGATTGATCTTCTGGACCTTGTAGGTGGAGGTAGGCTAGGGACAGGAGTCAAGAAAGGGTGGCTTATAGGTGGAGTTGAGGAAAGAAAGTTGCTATATGAACAAACTAGAGAGTTGGAGACAGATACTCACGTGGGAAGCAGTGGACTTTCCGGATCGAACAAAGAGCTCGGCACGGATAGTACGGAAAACAGCTGCGTTAGAACATTCTGTATTGAATGGGGAGGGATGTGAGAGCTTTCCGTGAGATGTGGTGAATCATGTACATCGACCAAGACGAACAAAATCATCGAGTCCAGAATACAGAGTCAAGATTCATGAACAGCAACCAGAAAGTCGAGGCCGACGCAATGGCTCAACCCTATGATTTCATTTCGAGGTTTGACTCAGCTAATCGTGGAAAAACGGATCCGTGACGTCTTATAAACAATATAATGATACACTCATCAACAAGGGTATAAGACATGTGGCGCGAAACACAATGGAATTCGAATGTCGAGGTGGCATCTGACCATTTCGGAAGCTGTGAATGTCGGGTAGCGGTTGGGAACCTCTACTACGAAGTTCTGTGTTTACAGACATGCTACAGGCTCCCTTTGCGAGCATTTGATCGGCTATGGCTATTATTCAGGTCACAACGGTTACGCTGCAAGGCAGGCTGTGGAGAAGAACAAACCTAACGGGAAACAGGGACGAGATAGGTCAGAGAGATGTGCTGAACGACTGCCCACATCGATGAAGATGACAGACGATCTTACAACTTCGAAGATACGGAGCCAAGACCTGTAAATGACAGCTATGAACCCAAAGCTAATGTAAAGAACCTGATGCAAACAAGAGGTGCTAAGGATTGTCTCGATTAACCGACTACGCTAGATACGGTGATGGTAGATCTCATTGACGAGGGTCTGATATATTCTTGACATCCAAGAAGGGAACCGAACCACGGAATGCATCAAATGGTTCGAGAAAAAGTCGTCGCAACAATAGACAGATGAAACGAAGATCATTACTTGATAGTCTATACTTGACATTTCTTCAATAGGTAAAATACCTCAAGCGTGTCTCTTCCCTTATCTCCCTGAACCATCACGAACTTCCTAGATCATTTGCACGACATCCAGAGAAACTCCTCTGCACTCGGCCATGGCAACACACGAATCACGTCTCGCCAAATTGCTCGTACACTACATCTGAAGAGGCAGTTTACATCTCCGTGGTTTTTATTATGATGGTTTATCGTTAGCTACAAGCTGCTTTGGTTATTCTTGAGATTTCTTGATCAGAAGGCAGAGAAATAAGCAAACGGAATGTGTTGCTACCCGTTTATCTAGTCCAAACTTCCAGCCGATCTTCTATCTTGGAGAAACCTACCCGGAAACGATACAATCTCCTCAATCTCAGATTCCAAAACCCTCCATCCCAGTTCCAACAATGCCCACCTAAAAGCCCATCTCCCCACCAAACCCACCCCCTACTCCCTCCTCTTCCCCACCCTAGGCAACCACGCCCAACACCCCAGCATCCCCGCAAAAAGCCCAATACAAATCGGATGCAACACCCACGTCCCGCTCCCCTGCGCCACCAGCCCCGTCACAAACGGCATCACCGCCCCGCCGCTACTCCCCATTGCGCTCACCGTCGCCAAACTGTGCAGCTGCAGATCCCTCGCCACCAGGCGCGAGAAGATAGCTGTCGCAAGGGGATAGACGGGCCCGAGCAGCAAGCCAACGATCGACACGGCGACGGCTTCACCAATGGTATTGGGGAGGAGCCAGACGAGGAGTTGGAAGGCGGCAGCGCCGATAACGAGGGCGACGACGGAGGTTTTCTCGCCGATTTTGTGGGCTGGATGGGACAGGGCGAAGCGGCCGATTGCGATGCCGGCCCAGAAGCCCGACGTGACGTATCCAACGCGCGAGGGCGAGGAGTGCCGGTAGGAGATGAGGAAGGAGATGACCCAGCCGGAAATGGAGACCTCGGCGCCTTGGTAGGCGAAGATGAACAAGGAGCCGAGGATGGTGGTTTTGTTCTTCAGTGCTTGTTTCAGCAGTTTGGACTTTGAGACTGGGACGCCTTGGGGGCGGGAGGCTGTACGTTGGATGTTGGAGAGGGGCTGCGGATTGTCGCGCTCGTAGGTCCGGAAGGCCCAGAAGGCGAAGAGGAGGTTGCAGACGGTGACGGCGAGAGAGATGATATAGAAGGTGCTCCAGCGGTGGCCGTGGGAAACGAGGGCTGTGGCTATTAAGGGACCGATGGTGCCGCCGATCCCATAGCTGCCGTGGAAGGCACCGAGGGTCATGGTTGAATTCGTGAGATTGGCACAGAATACGTTGTTCAGGCTGAGGCCAAACGCAATTCCAAGACCGATGAAGAAGAACGCGAGTACCACGACAGGGAAGGGCGGCGTGCAGACGAGCATGATGTATGCGACGATCATGAGGCTTTCTGCCAGCACGAGCATGTTCGCTCTACCCAGCCTAGCTTGCAAGGCATGTGTGATAGGGGCAGCACTGATAAAGCCAATGGCATTGGTGATGAAAATCAGAGACACAATTGCATAGCCAACATGATAGTCTTTCTCCATGTACGGAATTAGCGCTCCAGGGGCGCTGTCATTCAAGCCATTGCCAAAACACATAAAGCAGGCGCTCAGGAGGCGGTACTTGTTCATGGGCGGATTGGAAAGCGTTTGCATGGCGTCAGCAGCGTCGTCAATTTTTGGGGAAGGCGGTCGGCTCATCTCGAGCTCGTTCGGAGTGATGGGGTCCTGGACGCCGCTCGGGGTGAAGGGAGTTTGGGCCCCTGTAGGGGTCGGGGATACTTGGGAACCATTGTAGCGGCTGCCCCAGGGGAGGTCGTCGAGTTCGTGGGTGGGTTGCGCCGACGTTGAAGCTTTGGGGGAAATGGGAGGAGGACGAGGATCTTTGTGGAACACAGCCGACGGACCGGTGACATGGGGGCTATCGTCGATATTGATGAAGGCGCCGAAAGGATTGTGCGACGGCAGAGACGCCATGGTTGTTTCAAAAGCTTGCTGCTTGTGACTTGTAGGAAACTTGGGGGCTGATGGTTGGAACTGATCGCAACATCAATTTGACATACAGGGCAAGACAAAGTAGGCCAAAGAAGCACAGAAAGGAGAACGAGAAAAAAGTAGTTCAGAAAAGCACTTGCAGAATTGGGAGAAGTAGTTATCTTGTATGAGCCAAAGCGCAAGCTTTCATTGCTATTCACATGCTTATCAATACCTAACCTAAGGTACTCAAGAGCAAGATAAATTACTAGCATTAATGGCGCAGAAAAAGCTGTCAAGTCGTTGTGGTGGGGGAAACTTCTCGGGCTAAATAAAGTGTTGGCAAGTCAGCCTTACCTACCCCAAATAATCAACGTTCGGCATACCTTCCTTGATCCAACCTTTCACCCACAAAGTTCCAATCAATTACCAGCTTGTGAGTATTCAGCGATAATGGGCCGACCGAGGCGGAATTTGTTGGCGACCGCCGAAGAAACTTCCACTCCGCCTGCATCACTCGATGCAAACCACGCTATCGCCCGGGTGAAGAAGGCCGAAGGCAAGAATCTGTACTCGGTAGAACTCTTGCCGGGAGACAAATCGTTGCTGGTAGAACTACCCTCGCGGTTTCGTTCTCAAATATGGATCAAGCGAGGCGGATATGTTGTGGTTGACACGTCGGTGTTTGAGGATCGCGACAACAAGCTTGATGGAGAAATTGTCAACGTGGTGCGGGAGGAGAAGCAATGGCGGAAGCAAGGATACTGGTCAGTAATACTGCTCACAGAGATCGAAGTCTCGGCTGACGACTTGAAAGGCCGGCCGCCTTTGTAAAGACGTCGGGATATCCAGAGGACAGCGAAGAGGAGGAATCGACTGTAGGCAAGATGCCGCCGTCGAATGGCTCTGATCCCGAATAAAGACGGAGGTATTTCAGAAATAGAAGCCAGGGATGGTTTTCACTCGGCCTGGGCTTCTCCGATTTCCTCCTCTTCCGTCAAGGCTTCTACATCAACAAAGTCGTTGCGTGTGCCCCACCAAACGCCCACAACTTGTACAGCCAGGCAACCTACCACAACCATAGAGCTTTCGTTCGTACTTGGATACACATTCCATGCCCACTCTTGCGCTGCCCAGACCGCATATATCGGGATTGGATGCAGCCCAGATCTCCATAGCAAGAAGGGCGTGGACCATGCTAAGTACGCATAGAACTGGTAATGCAAACTTCGCGCACATAGAATACCGCTAACGAGGGAGCTTAGAATAGCCGTCATAACAAAGGTAGGGGTGATGCGGAGAGATATTTGTTGCTGCACCTTGGGTGGTAGGGGTTTGAAAAGTGTAGCGATCAGACTTATAACTGAAAGGCCGGATGGTCGTGTCCAGTGGGTGATGAGGAAACTTCCAAGAAGACTGAGATTTGCGATCGCTAGTGCCGTCGCAAAGTCGCGGGATAGGAAGACTTCTTCTCCTACAAACCTCCAATTGACTGTCCATTTGAAGAGGAATTGCCGAGTGAATTCAAATGCACGGGACAAATAACCGAACGCATTGGCTGGTATGAATGGAAGTGCAATGATGAACTAGAAGACTTGATGTTAGATTGGAACCCTTTTGTACGTAGTTTCTCCGTACCTGCACCTGCCCCATAAGGAAAGCTGCATTCACTGCTCGCCGCGAGGGCAGAGCCTGTAACAGTACAATGCCCACAGCCGGTGCGGCTAACAGTAGACTCATTTTGATTCCCACACCAAAAGAGTACGCAACACTGCCGACTGTCCAAATCCGTTTTTGATATGCGTAGATGGCTATGAACAGCATCCCAACTGCAAAGCAGTCGTTGAATAGCCGGAGAAGGAAGATGCTATGGAGACGCTTTGAGAGGATGAGGAGCGGAAAGAGATAAGGAGGCGCCTATTGATCAATTCCGTTAGCAATTGCGAGCTGAAAGGCGGCGGACGAGCAATACTTTCGCCATTCTGTAACAAGCCATGACCACACCCAGCACGCTTAGGTAAACCCCTCCAAAGATGACTTGCGCCAGCAGAATGTTCTTGCCCCCATCTGTGAGAAAATAAAGCAAGTTGTAGATGTACACATGTGCAGCTGGGTAGACCAATGGACCAGTGGCCCCCTTAATCAAGGTATAATCGCGCTCTCCGTCACGGTATTGCGAGATCTGTTGCATGTAGGCAACCCAGTCGATCTCGGTATCTGCGCAGGGTGAGCTCCGGGTCCTTGTATAGGGTCTTAGTCTGGCGATATTTCCACAAAGGCAACTCACAGGGGATCTTCCATACTATGAGCGCACAAAGGCCGGAATCTGCAAGGAGCAGAAGAGGCGAGAGCCATCGTGTGTGCTTGCTATCACTGGCCACTTCATTGGCCTGGCGGTACAGATCCATTGCTCTAAAGCGAACCATTTAGCTACAAGATGAAGCTGCAGGCAGTTTCCTTATGTGAAGCATGGTCCATGGGACAGCTTCTCGAGCTGGCAGGGATAGCTCATTGACGCCTTACGCGAGCGTCTAAGTTGGTACGGGTAGCGTAGTACCATCGTAGTGCAATCCGACCACTGAAGAAACTTCCAGTAAGATGGCAAAGTGCTCCTGGACATGATGTTTAAGCTCAACTGTGGTGAAGTAGTGCTAGTCTATTGCGATGGACATAGTCCGAAGACTGCGTAATGCTGGGGGAGACTACGAAGAGAGCCACTCAAGTTGGATATCGAGGATGCAGCAAAACAAGCAAGACTCTGCTGCATTAATGTGGCCTCGTGTGCTACAATACTAGAGGATAGCGTTGTAAAAGGGACACCGCACAAGTGGGGGTTGATTGTTGAAAAACAGCAACAACCAGGATGACTAGAAGAAGAGACGTTGAGTAAGGTGAAATTAAAGATTGGCCCATTTTCATATACAGCTTTTTCGAAATATCCTTTTTGTCAGATTTAAATCAATTTGCTGGTCATATATTCCCACCATGTTAGTAAGTCTAATCAGTCATTTCGATATGTCGAAGTTATGCTTAATCCAAAATTGACTAAAATATGCGAAAATAAACCACCCTGTATACCAACTGGTAACGACTGGTGTCTGTGGCCACGCAGATAATGGCAGCGGCCTCATTGTCAACTAAGCTGAGGGCAGCTGGCGACTCCCCAGCATTCTCATTCATGCCGGTCCGCTTGGCGCCGCGCTGAATAAGTGGAGATCCCACGATATCCGCGGAGGTGCCGCTAGGTATACCGACAATTTGGGAAGATCAAGGAAGTAACGACCGAATGCGAGAGCCAAAACGATCCTAGAAGTCGCCGAGGGGTGGCCCATCAGAATCCGCAAAACCAGATTTCGATGGTTGTGTGGGTTATATACTTCAAGAACTACTCATATACTATGGCTAGAACCTATGGTGCAGTGGTATGCGGTTACTTGAATGCGACCAGCCGTTGCACTAGGGTCAATGTCACAAAACAAAGTAAAACTTCTCAAGTCGAGGTTTTCGGAAGACTGACACCGGTCCGAGCTTTTTGCCTTTTTGATGAGAAGGTCTGATGTTCGAATCACAACACCAGCAGGAACCTTTTCTTGGGTAGCTTCTTTGGCACACCTCCTTTTCTTACACATATACCTCCTTCTATCAAGCACTAAGATATTCATCTCTGATGTGGGTTATATACTTCAAGAACTACTCATATACCATGGCCAGAACCTATGGTGCAGTGATATGCGGTTACTTGAATGCGACCAGCCATTACACTAGGGTCAATGTCACAACACAAAGTAAAACTTCTCAAGTCGAGGTTTTCGGAAGACTGACATCGAATCAGTTCGAGCTTTTTGCCTTTTTTGTTGAGGTCTGATGTTCGAATCACAACACGAGGTCCCTTTTTTTTTTTTGGGTAACTTCTTTGATACACCTCCTTTGTGAGCTTTTCAGAATCACATCAAGAATAGATCAAGCACTCAGATATTCATCTCTTATGTGGGTTATATACTTCAAGAACTACTCATATATCATGGCCAGAATCTATGGTGCAGTGGTATGCGGTTACTTGAATGCGACCAGCCATTACACTAGGGTCAATGTCACAAAACAAAGTAAAACTTCTTAAGTCGAGGTTTTCGAAAGACTGACATTGAATCGGTTCGAGCTTTTTGCCTTTTTGGTGATGAGGTCTGGTTTTCGAATCACAACACCAGCAGGTCCCTTTTTTGGGTAGCTTCTTTGGTACTCCTCCTTTTCTCACACATATACCTCCTTCTACATCTCAACTGAACCTCCGCATCCGACATCGGAAAAATTCCATGATTTACGAACGCAATGTTGATAGCACCAAGCACGCTATTTACCGCTGCTGTAAACACCCGCAGTGACAACATGTGGAACACCCCAAGTACAGCCCAGATATCGTCTACAATAACTGGCGCTACAACGTCCTCCCAACGACCATTCACTCCTTCCCCTATCTCCACCCTCCCCCCCCCACCAACTCCCCTGCTTCCTCTCTCTTTCTCTTTGCCCAGAGAATATTATCCGCTCCGCTCCTTCCTGTTCTTGCTTCTTCGATCTTCGTTAGTACCTTTTAAAGATCGAGAATAACATCGGCGAGTAAGAATTCTCATACGTTTATCGACATGCCTTGTTAGTTTTCTTGTCGCAATGCGAAAAGCTTTGAGCAGGGATTGGGGATAGTGATATGAAAAACAGGGAAGATAGCAAGGTTAGGAAGATTTGGATTTCAATGTCTATTTGCTAACCATATCACAGGGGGGGGATGTGTGGGTAAAGAGGAGCAGGATCCCGTTCCCTGAATTTTGGGAACCCAGTACTTCTTGAGCGAGACGCAGATGCTCGGCCACGGACTGATAACGATGAAGCGTATTTTCAACTGGATACCAAGTTTTGAAGAAGCATCGAAGTTGGAGATACCGGCAGTGTGCGTAAACGAGGTTCTAGGTCCCCCCCAAGCGCAGCCGCAGAACAAACGTGGGGAGGATGATCAGGGAAGAAAGAGATCAACGTTGACCAGTTCGGATAATATCGATTGCTAGCTATCCAATCTATCTAACCATTAATGTTAGACCTACCAGCCACTATATCTACCCCCGAAGACGCTCAATACGCCCCCAGTCTCTTCTCATAAGACGGCATCGGGCTGTTCGCCACCCTTCCATAGCCCGTCATGATCTCCGCCGTCTTCACTAGCTGCACGTCCTCGACCTTTGCGCCCTTCGCATCAAGCGCCCATAGGGATATAGCGATCCAGTTGTTACCTTGATAGTTGAGAATACCTTCGGGAACGGGGAAAGACTTTTGGGGACCGATGTTGTTGACTAGGGTTTGTTAACGATGAACTTGTAAGAGAGGGACAGAGTAAGGCTGGGGTAAAGGAAAGCTTACCATATTTCCCAAACTGATATCCATTAACATAAAGCTGGACGCGGTAATCGGGCACGGGCATTGTCGTGTTAGCAAAGTTGAATGCCAAGGGGATGTCGTAGCCGTCTGGCATATCCAGTTTGAACTCGGCAGTGTAGAAGGCAACTCCAGCCTTTGTGATACCATCTATTGGCTTACCGCCCTTCCAATTTCCAGTTGGGGGTCTTGGGAGGTGGTAGCCCTGGCGTTCGGCGTAGAGACCGCCTTCGTTCAGGGGCCCTCTAACGTGGTCGCGGTAGTCTTCGCCACCGAGATTGCCAGTGAGTTTCCAGGAGACGTCGGATTGAGCGTGTCCGTCGAGGTTGTATGCTAGGATTCCTCGGGGTTGTTTGGCGTCATCGGTACCAACGGTGAAGTCTTCGTTATTGCCCATGTCGTCGATCAGGACTGTAAGAACGCACTTCTGGCCTGTTTTGAGGTTGGGGAGAGTGAATGTTGAGTTGTAGTTTCCGTCTTTGTCAATTCCGGGCCATGAGCCAACAAACGTGGAATCGAGCCAGACGGAGGCTCCGAATGCTGAACCACCTTGGGTCTCCAACGAGAAGGTCTTCTCGGCACCAGTAGCAGTGAAATGGCCCCTGAAAAGGAGGTTTCCGGTGTTGAAGCCATAGTCGCTTGCATAGAGGCTGGTAGGGGTAGTGAGAGCCCGTGGGTTATTCGTCGATTTTAGATTCGCCGATACCCAAGCTGAGTCGTCGTAGCTAGACTGAATCTCAGGAAGACTGTCGATATACTTCCAGTCGAGATTTGCAAGAGAGGGTATTTTTGCGCCTGATACGTGGTATTTCACAGTTCCAGAAAGTACCTTTTTCTCTTCTTGACCAGAAGAGATCCTTTTCCCATTGAATTCGAGCTGGGAGCAACCAGGGTTCCCGACGACTTCTATGGTAGTAGTGGCATTCAAGTCTCCAGTCAGTACTAATGTTTCACCGTGGATCACCGCAGTACGCATCAAATAGCCTGCTTTTACAATGGCCGAGGTAGCTGAAGGGCTGGCGAATCGGTCGGTGGGAGCTTTGCTTGGAAGATCGAGAACCCAGTAATTGTAAGCGTCATTACGATCTTGATAACCCATGTCAGCCTGTCCAAATCAACTCAGCACGAGTGCAACATACTCAACATATAAACCGTAAGGTTCTCATCAATATTCACGATCTTACGGGCGGGTGTAACAGCCCAATTGAGTACCAAGGAGCCGTTCTTCTCCTGGCTTTGAACACCATATCCTTCGATAACTGTTGATCTCTTGCAGCCTGTGAAAGCTGCCTCGTGAGTCTCGCCGGGACCTCCGTACAGGATGAGAACAGTTTTTCCACCGTAATTTTTCCTAGACACACCTAATTAGCAATCTTGTACGAATGAGACCACTTACTGCATCGAATGTTTGCCGGTTCGGATGGTACGACATACCAAGTAAAGATCTCTGCCGACGAGTATAGTAATTTCGTGTCCTTGAGTCCAATGTCGTAGTCCGTAACATGGATCTTGGAGTCGCGTCCGTTCAGCGTCAGGGTGGAGCTCAATTGAGGGATCTTCACAGTACCTTGTGAAGTCGGCACAGTCAGGGTGTAACTAGTTGAATCAAAGGTGTTGTAGGCAGAATGTCGGATAATATAAAAGGTAGTTTCATGTCCAACCACGGGGGTAACGGCAATCGCAGGATTGTTAGTAAAGCTTGCAGAGGTTAATTGCCCGGGGGTTGCCGTCAAATATGCAGGCGAGCTTCTCAAAAAGGTTGCCTCTAATTTGGCCTCGCTATATTTCTCACGTGATACCGTGCGGTCTTCAGCAACAACAGCGGCGTAATCGTAACTTGTGTAGCCGCCGGGGTGTCCAAGGTTGCCCCAATTGGTCCCTCCGTAGGTCATGTAAATATTGAAGATAGTAACTCCGAAGCTGTAATCGTTCTTATAGAACACTCGCTCAAACTCTGAGTTCAGCAAGATTTGGCACTTGCCAAATCCCGGACCTCCCCATGGGTCGAAGGAACCACCTTGGAATTCTATAATCGAGTAGGGCGTAGATGGGCTCTGCTTTAAGTGCAGCGTGCGGTAATTAGTAGGCAGCTGTCCATTCGGCCACGTAGTTGGGTTGGCGCAGTCAAACCCTAAGGGATACCCGTCATGGCCATCTAGCCAAACCAAATTAGTCACTATTCCATGGAGATCGGGTATTGAGTATACTCACAAATATCTACAGCGCCAACGCCGCTACCGGGAACAAAATATCCATTTGGTGCGGCGTCGTTGCTGATGAAGGGGACGATAATACCGGCGGCCCTCAATTGATCTTCAACTGTTTTGAAATACTGCTTATTGGGGAATGGTTTCACACTGCTGGTAGCCTGGGTGTATTCATTTTCTGGCTGAACAAGAATCACAGGACCGCCATTGGTGATCTGAGCTTTTGCAATGATAGCTCCAACGTTCTTCACGTAGCTGCGATGGGTTTTTTTTAGCTTCGATACACAGGGACTGGATGTTGCTGCACTACTTTTCTGTGTACTTGATATAGTCTGGCGTCCTTAGCACCTCTTTAGTACGCTGTAACCAGCCTGATATTTGGTCAGTTTCCATTTCATTGATAGCCTTCAAGTAACGGACCTGGATATCCTCCACCCGAAACTTCGGCATTGATGTAAGGTCCAGGACGCTTCAGCAGGGTTAGCCCATATTTATATTCAATTCCAAACAATTACATACCGCCAGAAGATAGATACCAGCTTCGCTAGCTGCTTCGAAAAACGGCTCCAAGGCAAAGACGCCTTCAGCAGTAAAGTTCCCTTGCTTTCCTTCCAGCAAAGCCCAATCGACATAAAACGATACACCACTGTAGCCAAGTGCCTTTATTTTCTGGAAGACATCAAGCCACAGGCTTGGGACAGGTAGCCGGAAAGGATGGTATTCCCCAGAGAAAAACAACACGCGCTCTCCACGCACGAAGATAGAATGCTCGTCCCATGTCACAATGTCTTGCAGAGGTGCTCGCTTGTACGGCTGAATTAGCTGCCCCGGTCTACCTCCGGTTGCGAGGCCCACCGTTTGTGATATGAAATACGACACAAGAAGGGCAAAGAAAGTTTTGAAATTCGCCATGGTTGCTGATGGCTGGTAGAGGAGGGGAGATCGCTACATTTATATACAGCTGACAGCTGACATTTCACACTTTATGCAGAGACCGGTAAAAGTGTCAAATAAAGGGAAAAGACTGAGAGGATCTTCCCCTCATTTCGCGCGTAGAAAGCGTAGAATATTCTACGGCTTCCTCCATTATTTGGATGATATATCAAAGAATACAAACTATGCTAAGCCAGAATCGACCTGGTACTCCGTACAAAGAGGGGGATACAGCTTCTTCCCCGCATCCTTAAGTTGATTCTCCAACCTGCAGGCTACAGATTGTTATCGATCGACGAATAGACCAACCGGGATGGCGAAAGACACGGAAAGAGGTACCCGTTTTGTGGGGTACCGATATGCATGCGGAAGCAATTAAGTACGTAGATCCTCCGCATCATCCTACTGGTGCCGATGTACCAACACAATTGAGACATTCTCGACTTGTTGAAAATGACGGCCAAAGGACGTGAGGAGGATCTCAGGCAAGTACCTTACATACGTGGTAAGGTTGTTGAGGATCAATGACCGCCTGGCGACGCTGTAACCAGTCCCCCAGCTCCTTGAACGAGGACAGGGAGTACTGTGGTACAGATTGGTTTGCGGAGCACCAGGCTCCGCATTTGGATGCTACTGTCCCGAGAGCGAATATAGATAGGTACGACACCGTACCGCCAAGGCCTACGAGCGCCTCTGTACCTAGGTGAGAATCCTCTTCTCTTAGATCTCAAAATTAAGGTACTCTCTTCAACTACGGGTATTGCCTCAGGTTCTCAGGCGTGTCACACTAACCCCGTTAAGTACTCTCGTATCGCAACATCGTTTTGACTAAGCAATACCACGCTAATCGATAGCGCGTTACCTCGGTGTAAAGCTGACCTGACTTGTGGAGTCTTTGAGTCTTGACTATCATTATTGTACTTGCATACTTTTACCGCACGTACGACTGAGATCTTACCGAACAATCCTTCCATTCCAGCATTAACAGCTACGGGGTCGCTTTCACCAATCCACTATGGCAGGAGATTCAAAGCCCTCGGAGCAGCCATCTCCCAAGCTATCCGTGAAAGATTACCGGGTTTATAACAGTATGGCGGAACACATGGAATACTTCGTATTCTCCCTGGCTCAGTAATTGTTGCCTGCGGGCTAACGAAGTGGGAAGCATAGTAACTTCCGACAGTCTTGGAAGGTGCTTTACTCCGCCTGTGAGACCGGGAAAAGACCTGGCAACATATCTCTGCGACAGTACCTCGCCACTGGAATGCAGTTTTGCCATCATCTACATATCCATCATTCGATAGAAGAGCAACATATCTTCCCGGTGCTTGCAATGAAAATGCCCGCATTCCGTAAAGAACTTGAACTGCTCACGCAGCACAAGCTGATTCATGAAGGGTTAGAAAAACTTCAGGCATATCTGGAGGACTGTACAACTGGAGAACGGGAGCTGAGATTGGAGGAAATGAAGAGGATAATGGACGGCTTTGGAGAGGTTCTCTGGGCCCACCTTTCCGACGAAGAAAACCAGCTCAAAGCTGAGAACATGCGCAATTTCTGGACTTTGGAAGAAATGAAACGAATGCCGATGTAACAGATGTTTGGCACAGTTGAAAATCAATCAACCATGATGTAAAATGGTTGTGGACGCTGACACATGTTTCCGCAACAAAATTAGAACCTTCCCCAAATCTTGCCGTGAAAACGAGGACACCGAAAACGGCAATTTTGCTGCAAAACCTGGACTACTACTTCCGTAGATAAGCTTCAATAAATTATACCTTAATTTAGCGTAATCTGATGAGTGTGCATCTCGTCGTCGAGGATTTCAAGGTCCAAGGACGCCACTTTATAGAAAACGGCCTTTATGATAAACACTCTATGACATGAACAAAAAACGGAGCGTATGAATCATGAAACAGGAAGTCACCTCCTCCAAGAGCCTCCACCGAACGCGAAGATGTTTGGTGCCTGTACTCTTAAAACATGAAGGCTACATCTCGGAACCGAATTCAAGACTTGGCAGTCGCCTACAGGATCTTTCTTGTCTCAACCGTACTGCGTACAGCTCCGAATTTCTCTCGGTCGAGAGATAAGTGAAGTCTTGGGCACCCAAGGCATCAAGGTATCAAGGCGTTGAGATCGGGCAGAACTGTAAGCGGTTAATTTACCCGCGATTACGTATTCGGGCCTTGGCTTGATGCCCCAACTAAACGTCGATCAGAGATTTGACCGCACGGGTTGAGCGAGGCCTATCGACATTCATTTGCTTTGGACAACGTCGACCAACTCGTCACGGTTCTGCCTCTATCGTTGTTGGCTACGTCTGTCAAACAGCTGGCCGGATTGAATGGAGGCAGTGGCGTGGGCAATAGTGTTAGTGTGCGACATCATTGTTATCAACGGGAAACCTCCCGCTGAGTAAAGCAAGAGCATTGACGACTAGAGACTTACAACCGCTGAGAAGACCCCTGAAACCTACAGTCAACGTTCAGGCTCGTGCAAGTCTCTTACATGCCACAAATCCGGGCAGAGTGTTATCTACGAGACTGTTGGTTATAGGATAGTCATTCTTCTTTGCTGGCACGGCTGCGTGGCCGTTGATTCACGAAGATGAACGACGATGATCTCATCAACCAGGTGTATAGGAAGATCGAGAGGGAGAAGGTCATTATCAATGCCGCGAATGCGATGCGCCAGTCCTCTAATCCACAAGTACAAGCAAGCCTGGATTCCCAGGTTCGTGAGGCGCGAAAGGGTATTGAGTATCTTGAAGAGCGAATGAGAGAATTACAGTTGCGGAGGTCAGGCCAAGATTCAGCGCGTAGTGGAGGACCGCAACCCCCAGCACATGGGAGCGCCTTGTCTCAGCAAAGGGGCTATCAGGATACACAACGTGATGGAGGCTCGAGACAACCCCCAAGGCAAGATCGGGCAGGCTATGATACCGAGCCCGGCGACTACGGAGACCCTGGGCCAGGCGGGTATACGAGTAATTTAGCAGGAGGTCATGGGATGATGCCGCCGAGGGCTCCCTTTGGGCCCCCTGCCCCAGGATCGACGGTGCCAAAGCCTCGCGCAAATTATAGCAAGCTCGGTCAGTCAACATCAATGGAGTAACGAAGAGGGAGGCTGATAGGTTTACAGATTTGGTTAAATACGATACGCCGTATCTAGGCCCTCGGATACAACTTATGCTCTCTCAACTGGAGTTCAAATTAAATGTGGAGAAACAATACAAAGATGGCGTAGAGAAGATGGTTCGGCTCTACCAGGATGAAGGGGACAGAAGAAGCAGGGCAGACGCAGAGTCAAGACGGGTAGAGAGTAATCAGAAGATACAACTGCTGAGGCAGGCCCTGAAACGTTATGAAGATCTACATGTAGATATGGAGAGCACCGCCGACGCCCCGGACGGTAAGTCTTGATCCCGCTAAATTGAAAATACATTACATGAGCAATGATAATGATTATACTAGATGATAGTTTGAATTCTCCCAACATGCGGAAACCGTTAACAGGTAGTCTCTCTATGACGATCCATGCGGTCAAAGATGTAGACCACGCGGCAACTGGAAGATTCGCGAGAGGACCAGAAACCTTCGTGACATTGAAAGTTGAAGATTCAGTAAAGGGCAAAACAAAAGCTACAAGGACGGACAAGTGGACCGATGAGTCTCTACATGTCGATATCGAGAAAGCAAACGAGATTGAACTTACCGTTTACGATAAATCCGGAGCGCAACCAACACCCGTAGGTATGCTATGGATTCGGATCTCAGACATTGCGGAGGAGATGAGGCGGAAAAAAATTGAGATGGAAATAGGAAACTCTCAATGGGTTACTGCGGATAGAATGGACGATGGGGCTGGTCATGCTCGTCAAGAATCTGCATATTCATCCATCAATAATGCAGCTCAAGACCGAAGCTCGAGAGGATCAACTCAGGCCTCGTCAAATGCTCCTAATCAGGACTCTTCAAATGCTGCGGCCATCAATGCTTGGTTTGCTCTGGAGCCTGTTGGAAGGATTTATCTTACGATGAGCTTTAGTAATATACCCCTATTCTCCATCTGGTGACTTGAATCACTGACTCCTGGCAGCGAAACAAATAACAAATCGGAGACCCTTTGACATTGGTCTAAACCGCAAAGGTGCCATACGTCAGCGCAAAGAAGAAGTCCACGAACTATACGGGCATAAGTTCGTTTTGCAGCAGTTCTATAATATAATGCGTTGTGCTCTCTGCGGAGACTTTCTGAAGTATTCTGCCGGCATGCAATGCGAGGATTGTAAATACACATGTCATAAAAAGTGCTACCCAAAGGTTGTCACAAAGTGCATCAGCAAATCGAATGCGGAAACAGATCCCGACGAGGAGAAGTTGAACCACCGTATCCCACATCGTTTCGAGGGTTTCTCGAATATGGGCGCCAATTGGTGTTGTCATTGCGGTTACCTACTCCCCCTCGGGAGAAAGAATTGCAGAAAATGTTCAGGTTAGTATATCCAGACGCGAAAAATCATTTTATGCTGATGTCAGTCTCAGAATGTAGTCTTAGTTGCCACGCGCAGTGCGCTCACCTCGTGCCCGACTTTTGTGGCATGTCAATGGAAGTGGCTAATCAAATACTTACTGTTACTCGAGAGACCAAATTGACCCAAGGGCGGTACAACAAATCTACAAGTTTGACTGGTAAGACACTGCGACCGAGTTCTGGACGTCCCACCCCACCACCACAACCTTCATATAGGCCTCCACCCAAGGAAGAAATAGGGGCTCCTCCTGTGACCGACCCGCGTCGATTGCACGGCCAAGGAGAAGTGTATGGACAACCTTCCTCGACGCAGCAGTATGCAGGGACATCGCCTGCGCTCGACGCTGCAAAGATTGCTGCGTACGGTAATAATCAAGCTTATCCTCTGCCTGGACGACCTGATATGGGTGCCCGAACATCATCATCGCAAGAGGCTAGGGATGCTGCAGCAGCGGCTTTGGGTGGTGCCGACAAAAGGACGTCATCGCCCAAGCTCCCGCCCTACAATCGATCATCTACAACCCCTGCCACAGATTATAGCACGCTATCTGGGCAACGCGGTTCGGGTGGCTACATGGATATGCACCCTGCGACTGGGGTACAACCTCTACAAGCCCCATTGTCTCAAGTTCAACAACCTCAGCAACCTACATATAATCCAAAAGACTATGCTGGGTATGGCGGCTATCCTCCCCAAACAGCTGCTACTCCACTCCCGCAATCTCAACCTCCACGGTCGAGTTATCCCGAGGCTGATCAAGCGCAACAAAACCTGCCTCTTGTGAAGCAGCAACCTGACCCTCGGGACTCCACGTCTTCTCAGGGCGGGGGCAGGGCGCGGATTGGTCTCGAGCATTTTAATTTTCTGGCTGTACTCGGCAAGGGTAACTTCGGTAAAGTGATGTTGGCCGAGACTAAGGCTACCAAAAAGCTGTACGCGATCAAAGTACTTAAGAAAGAGTTTATCATTGAGAATGATGAGGTCGAGAGTACAAAATCCGAAAAGAGAGTCTTTTTGATTGCGAACAAAGAGCGTCATCCGTTTCTTTTGAATCTACATGCGTGTTTCCAGACAGAGACGCGGGTCTACTTTGTGATGGAGTACATCAGCGGTGGAGATCTCATGCTACATATCCAACGTGGACAGTTCGGCAGCAAACGCGCACAGTGAGTTCAAGAGATCTATCTCTGAGCTAAGTTCGTACTGACTTTACCAGGTTTTATGCTGCTGAGGTTTGCCTGGCCCTGAAGTACTTCCACGAGAATGGTGTCATCTACCGGGACCTCAAACTCGATAACATCATGCTCACATTAGACGGACACATCAAAGTTGCTGATTACGGACTGTGTAAAGAGGAGATGTGGTATGGATCTAGTACGAGCACCTTCTGTGGTACGCCTGAGTTTATGGCGCCTGAGGTATATCCTTACTCTTTGATCTGCCAGCTTTCTCTCTAACACCATTCAGATCCTACTCGACAAGAAGTACAGTCGAGCTGTGGACTGGTGGGCTTTTGGGGTCCTAATATACCAGATGTTGCTTCAACAGTCGCCATTCCGTGGTGAAGATGAAGACGAAATCTACGATGCGATTCTGGCCGATGAACCACTCTACCCAATCCATATGCCTCGAGACTCGGTGTCAGTCCTCCAGAAGTTGCTTATGAGGGAGCCTGAACTGAGATTAGGCTCCGGACCTACCGATGCACAGGAGATCATGAGCCATGCATTCTTCCGGAACATCAATTGGGACGACATCCGAGACAAGAAAGTAACCCCGCCGTTCATGCCTACCATCACCAACCCTACCGACACGAGCAATTTCGATTCGGAATTTACTAGTGTTACACCTGTACTTACACCTGTGCAGTCTGGTGAGTCATGCCAAACGGGATGAGGTGGTCGAATCATCGCTAACGCTATCATATAGTCCTCACGCAGGAAATGCAAGAATGCTTTAGAGGCTTTTCGTATGCTGCCGATTTCAATTGATCATACCCAGCGGCACTTTCAACAGGGGAATCCGGGCGTTCGGTGCGGTTTTGTCATACGGCGTTGTTATGACAAGCAGGCTGCATTACTTTATGATTCATGTAGTAGACCTTGGGCTGCGGTAGCTGCGAGTCGTAGAGTACAGCTTGGGAATCTAATCTTGGATTTCTCTTTCGCCGCGGTATTCCCTCATGTTGTCATGCATAGCGTATCCCAAACCACTCTACGGGCAAATAGATGAACCACGACGAGCTAGTAGCGAAGAGGCGTTCCCAGCTGCCGCATCCTTCTCAGAGTTCTATGTAGAGGTTTGATGGCGACTGCGAATGCGAAGGAAGAGCGTTTATCTCCGGTTCCATCGGATTTACAGGGGGATGGGATTGATGGATGATGGGATTCCTGAAATGGCATGCTGCAATGATGCAAAAGGTCGCGTTAAGGTTTGCCAGCCGCCAACGGGAGCCGGTTAGTCGGCACTTAGTGCTTTAAGCCGAGATTTACGACAGTTGCTTGACATTACCATTATCAACTTCTCTATGGGCGGCAGTAAGACGAGAAGAGCTGTCTTGCGTACTTTGATATTACCATGATGATGGTTCTATATTCTTTTCTTTGCTGGTCTCGGCGTCCTGCAGAGTTTTATCATATAGATAATAGTCGCGCCACGCTTCCTGAACAGCTCCCACACTTTGTTCATTGCTCTAGCTACCATAATGGCGCACCGTAATTTGGTCCAAGGCCCTCGCGCCGGCTTCTTTGAAGAGAAGCCTGAAACATCCTCAGATTCAGGTACACTCAGAGATTAAAAAAAGAAGCAACGAGAACGTGACTGGTGAGGAAAAGCCGGAAGCCGCAGAGAGTCACAGCAACAATGATGATTCAACAAACGACGAGAGGCCAGTTGATGGGGGAGAGAAGGGCAAAGACACCGGCCCACCAAAACCTGCAGGCTTCTGGGACAAGATCATGAACAAAGTCAGGCTTCAAGTGTTTGGGCTTTGGGCGAGAACTGGTCAGTAAAGGGTGATTAGTTGAGCCATTCCCTCCAGCAGCTGATAACTTTTCGCAGTCCTGATACTCTCCGCGTTTATTCTGGCGGTATTGTCAATGTATTGGGCTGTGCTCTTCCACGTTCCGCAGAATACGTCCTCTCTTAACGTTATCGTTGTGGACTTCGACGGCCGACTGCCACCTTATACAGGGATAAAACCTATGATAGGCCCATTGGTTATGTAGACTAAAGAAAAACAGCCAGCGGGCCCCATCCCTCATCTCAGCTTCGAGACAAGGCAGCCGTCAGTATTCAAAAATGATCCCATGCAAGTCCGGCAAGCTGTATACGACTTCAACGCAAAGGCCACGGCTCTCCAACAAGCCGTGGAGTAAGGCAATTCCTCATATGACCCGCTTGGTGCGGCTCAAATTTACTATGTCGAAGCTCGAGACTAAGATACCTACTACGACTACATCCTGCCTCAGATCAGCAGCCTCGAAACAGAACTCACCTCCATGTTCGGCCAAATGTGGACACCCCAGGTCCTCGCAAATGATAGTATCCCCCGTACGACGCTGCAGCGCGTGCCTCAGGCCCTAAGTCCGGCGATTGGGTTCTCGACTTTCAGTCTACGGCCATTCAGCCCACCCGTGGCAATCCCAGCCATGACCATCGGTCTCATCTACCTGATTATTATCTCCTTCTTCACCTTCGCCTTTTTCCTCCCAATTCATATGAAGTTCATGGACACCTCCTCGGGCCACCCGCCCCTCAAGTTCTGGCAGCTCATCCTCTGGCGCTGACTCGCCACCATAGTTGCCTAGAAGTAGTACTGTGGTCTTTGCAAAAAAGTTGAAGGTTCGGTAGAGGAGGGGGAATGGGGAGGTGAGAGGAGAAGAAAAAGGGGACTGACTAGATGAGAGTGGGGCGGATTCTTTGGTGCATGCGCGAGATTTCGAGGGAGCTGGGTGTTAGTAGCGAGGAAGCGAGACACTTTTGGAGGAGGAAGAGTGCACCGGTGCCAGAGGGTTTGGATCCAACGGCTGGGAAAATGTTGTCCGGCTAGGGAATGGTCTTGTGTTGTGGAATGGAGCAGGTCTTGGAGTGGGCGAGTATAGCATGTATGAGATATGAAAAGTTTGGATTGGGGAAAAATGATCCTTTACCATGTATGATGCTTCTCTCTCTGTGTAATGTATTGAACGGTGTAAACTCGATGAAACAAGATTCCAGAAATACAAAACGGAAATATGCTGGTCTTTCACGTCTAGAAATCGCAAGGTTCTATACTACAATTCGGTGAACCCAGAAGACCGCTCGCTCGCTCGCTCTCGTACACATACCCACCCCACAACCGCCGCCCCCCTCATCCAATAGTAACCATGTTATCCTCAGGAAAACTATACTGCGGGATTTCCAGATTTAGCGGTGCCGGACCCTTTCGCGCTCTACCTGAGATGTCATAGTGGGAGCCGTGGCAGGGGCAGAACCATCCTCCAAAGTCGCCAGATTCGCCGATGGGGACACAGCCGAGGTGTGTGCAGACGCCTGTGTGTATGGATTAGCTTCTCTTTGACGTTGGGTTTCCGATGTTTGAATGGAGGGGGGACACACCCAACATGATCAACCATTCAGGCTTTTGCACGCGATCCGAATCCGACTGGGGATCTCGCAGGCCCTCCCATTTTGTGTTTTCAGCATCCTTAATTTCACTTTCCGTGCGGTGGCGGATAAAGACGGGCTTGCCTCGCCATTTTATAATGACCTATAGTAGTTCGTGTTAGTGGGACATCTTGCGGAAAAGGAGAGGACGTGAAAAGATTGACTTACGTTCTTTCCTAGAGGAATGGCGGCAAGGTCGACTTCGACTTTGGCTTGGGCGAGGACGTCGGCGGAGGCGGACATGTTCACGAGGAAGTCTGAATGTGACGTGTGTCAGCCATTGCGTATCCTTTCCAGAACAAAGCCTGTTCAGGAAGCACAGCTGAATTGCCCTCAATCCAATTGCTCACCCTGCACCGTTGCCTTCGCCCCCGCCGCTGCCAACAACCCCATGGTCCCCACCATGAAATACTGAAACGTCTTATTGCTCGTCTCCCCTTTCTTACTCATATATTTCGCGAAACTTGGGATCTTGGTTGAAGGCGCGGCCCCCTGGGTTGCGAACGGACTGATGTGCGAGGTGGAAGTTCGATCGTATTCTCCAGCTGCTGTTTGGATCATGTCGGCTTTGGTTCGCCGTTGCCCGGAGAGAGTTGTGAGTGGAAGAGCAGACAAGCGCTGCCGCGGGCAGAGGCGGAGCATTGTGCTGGCGGTAGAGGTGAGGGGCTTCATTCTGGTGGTGGACATGGCTGCGCGCATCGACGGAAAAACAGTGGTGACGAGGGTGAGGGTGAAGATGGAGCTAATGTTTTGTACTAGTGTAATTTTTAATCTCATTGATACGATAGTACGGTTACAGCACTCCATGCATTCAGAGGCTATCTAGCTATAGAAAACATTTTGCACAGTGGACTGTCCCTCATTACACGCTGTTGCACCGTGGGAAATCCGCAGTGTATAGGACAGCACCATATTTAGCAACGGTAGCTCAGAACCTCAAATCGACGCCTCGGTTGCCGGGCTCCACCAGCGCTCCCCTAAACATGCCCGGAAGAAACCTGACACTGTGAGACCTAGCACCTGATATAGACATGATCGCCAACAGTCCCTATAACGCCATGCTGATGACTATTTCAAGCAAACAAGAATACAGCATCATCCCATCTCGACATCGCCAGAATCATCTTTCCGAGCGCTGCCATTGGGCGGTTCATAGTGCTCAAAGACAAGTTGGCCATTGGTAGTAGGTAAATGGGAACGAGGATCCTCCGGACCTTGCTCATCAATCGTCTCGTCTGGCGAGATTTTGCTTTCGTCCGTCATGCCCTCTTGGCTCCTAATGATAGGACCGGCCGGACGCGTAGGTAGCGAATGTCTGACATCTAAAGTTGTCTGACCATTCGGTAAAGGCTCGCTTCCTCTAGTAGCCTTCGCTTTCTTTTCCTTGTACTCTTTATAAGTTGTGGTTCGAGGGATAACGTCGGAAAGGAATTCAAGGTTGTCGATGCGGGCAACAGCGTTTGCTTTAGGTGATCAGTGTCAGCAGCATCTACAACAAGCTATCCAACGGACCATACCCAAGTCTTTGTATTGGATGTTCCTCCGAGGCTTTCTTTCTGTCTTGACAACGTTCAATGCTTGCTCAGCGAGATACCGTATGAACATCTCCTAATTTGCGTTTAGACCCTAGCTCCGTCCTAACTACAAAGGCTTTTTCAACATACTGTTGCTACAGTGATCACAAAAGCCGCGTTATTCGAACATTGATTGATCTCTTCGTCCAGGTGTAGAATTCGTTTTACTCGAGCCACTATGGAATAATGGATCAGCTTGACATAACCTTCATGGATGGCAGAAGCCCGTACGAGGTAGTGATGCTGAGCCCGTGATCTCTTCCGGAGGTGGTATAGCTGTGTTGTTGTAAGGCATTCCGACAGTCGAACGGACCACGGTCCTGGCCTTAGAGGGATGTGGTGGGCCGATTTGCACCTTGAATGTGCTGAATAACTCCGATGGAACGGTGTCTTCTGCAATCGCTGGAGTAAAGTCGCTTTTGGCGACTTGGAATCGCGTAAATGCTGATCTAGGAGCCGCGTTCTCTGTCTGCACTACTACTGGGATAGGGTAAGCAGAGTCCATGGTGTGATGCATACAATGTCACGGAGTCGACAGGAGATCGAGACATACGGTGAACGGCGGCTAGGCTACGCTTGAAGGGCTACCCGTAAATGGACAGTTCTACGTTCTTCGTGAACAATCCTGAAGCAGTAATCGGGTTCAAGGTTTCCCATAATCCGAAATCGTAATTTTAGTATTGATCGGGTTATTTATTACGTTCGGCGGCACCTCCCACTCCCGCGGTCCGAGCATGTGGGCTGACAGTGACAAGGCTGATTTATGTACCTCGATATGCCTCCAAGTCCCACACTCTACGATGACCTGATGTTATGACCTCTTGTGCGTCCTCCATCTCCGTGCAGCCTCCGCGACGACCCTCTCTAGCAGACAGAGCGATATCAAGACGGCTTTCGGCAATATCAAGCGCTGAGTCGGGGCGGAATGGAGCTGCGGCAGGAAGCACGGAGCACGAGCTTACGGAGGAAATCGAGGAGATCAAGCGATATGAGGACTTTACTACGATAGACTGGGTGCAAGATTCGGCACGGGAACAATTAAGGAGAAGAGCAAGGCGCCAAGAAAATGCGGGCTTCTTTGAACGGGATGGACGGTTGGGATGGAGGCGGAAGCTCCAGGACTCTTACGATGCTGGGCAAGCATGGATAGTCGTGACACTTGTCGGCGCCGCCATTGGTTTGAACGCAGGCTTCCTCAATATAGTTACGGAATGGTTGTCCGATGTCAAGCTGGGTTACTGTACGACCGCTTTCTACCTAAATGAAAACTTCTGCTGCTGGGGAGCGGAAAACGGTAAGGCAGGTGTATCACACACGATTCTAATCGGCTGATCATGGTAGGCTGCAAGGAATGGCATAGATGGAGCTCATTGTGGCCCATTAATTATATTCTCTATTTTCTCTTCTCGGTTAGGCTTTCGATCGCATAGTGTCCAGATATTGCTGATAGCGATTTAGATCCTCTTTGCTTTAACCTCTGCGAGCCTTGTCAAGTCCTTTGCTCCCTATGCTGCTGGATCCGGAATATCGGAGATCAAGTGCATTATAGCGGGCTTTGTAATGAAGGGTTTCTTGGGTTTTTGGACTTTACTCATAAAGTCCATTTCTCTTCCTCTTGCCATCGCATCTGGTCTTTCTGTCGGCAAGGAGGGACCCAGTGTTCACTATGCAGTGTGTACGGGTAATGTCATCTCGAAATTCTTCGGCAAATACAAACGCAATGCAGCCAAGACCCGTGAGATTCTCAGCGCATGTGCTGCAGCAGGTGTCGCAGTGGCGTTTGGGAGTCCTATTGGCGGTGTATTATTTTCGCTGGAGGTAAGTAGTACTTCTACAAAACTACGGGTGGATGAGGCGCTGAACCTATCAGGAAATGTCTGCTTATTTTCCCCTGAAAACTATGTGGCGGAGTTATTTCTGTGCTTTGGTAGCTACTGCGATGTTAGCGGTAGGTTCCACTTGATTGTTTCCATTCAAAGATCTTGCTGACGGCGGGCAAAGGCGATGAATCCATTTCGAACTGGTCAACTTGTCATGTTCGAGGTAAGATATGACAGATCATGGCATTTCTTTGAGATCATTTTCTTCATGGTCATTGGAGTTTTCGGAGGTCTCTACGGAGCCTTTGTGATGAAATGGAATCTACGAGCTCAGGCGTTTCGGAAAAAATATCTTTCGAAGTATTCGATTTTAGAGGCTACACTTCTTGCGGCGGCTACGGCAATATTATGTTACCCAAATATGTTTCTGAGGATCGACATGACAGAAAGCATGGAGATTCTGTTTCGTGAGTGCGAGGGAGGCCATGACTACGATGGCCTATGCGAGTAAGTAGAGCTCTTTCCGGCAATAAATTGGTGACGCTGAGCAATACCAGATCTAAGAATCGTTGGACCATGGCTTTGTCGCTAGCTTTTGCAACAATCATGAGGACGTTTCTTGTCATAATCTCCTACGGCTGCAAAGTACCGGCAGGCATCTTCGTGCCATCTATGGCGATCGGCGCTTCCTTCGGACGGATGGTTGGCATTCTAGTACAAGCTCTCCACGAATCTTTTCCTCATTCGAGATTTTTCTCGGCTTGCGAGCCCGACGTGCCATGCATAACGCCCGGCACCTACGCTTTTCTTGGCGCCGGGGCAGCCCTCAGCGGGATTATGCACATCACGGTATCGGTCGTAGTAATCATGTTCGAGTTGACGGGCGCTTTGTCTTACATTTTGCCGACGATGGTAAGCAAAGATGCGAATACCCAAATATTCAATCAGCTAACGTTATCCACACAGATTGTTGTCGGGGTTACCAAAGCAGTCGGCGATCGTTTCGGCAAAGGTGGTATAGCGGATCGAATGATCTGGTTTAACGGATTCCCATTTCTCGATAACAAGGAAGAGCACACCTTTGGTGTTCCTGTATCGCAAGTCATGACAAGCGAAGTCACATCGCTCCCCTCTTCCGGCTTAACGCTTCGAGCACTAGAGACGGTGATGGGCCAAAGCAAGTACCAGGGCTTTCCGGTCGTCGAAGACATCAACTCAAAAATCCTCATTGGCTACATTGGACGTACAGAACTACGCTATGCCATCAATCGGGCCAAAAAGGACGGACACATATCTCCAAACGCTAAATGCTTCTTCACGCAGCCATCCTCGATCGTTGTCCAAATACCTTCAGTCGCCGCGCCGCCCGTGACATTTGATGCCATTGAGTCAGCCTCTGGCCAACAAAGAATGGATTTTAGCCGTTTCATTGACCCCACACCTCTAGCCGTCCATCCGCGATTGGCACTGGAGACAGTCATGGAACTCTTCAAAAAGATGGGTCCACGGGTCATCCTGATCGAGTATCGAGGCCGTTTAGCGGGTCTTGTTACAGTCAAGGACTGCCTCAAATATCAATTCAGAGTGGAAGCTCAAGAGAGCTCGCGTGATGATCCGGCGCTTGATGAAAGACAAAAGAAACTGTGGGATTTCATTAACGGGGCAGCGGATTGGCTCGCGGATAGGGTCAATAGTATTTCTGGAGGAAGGGTGAAGCTTGGAGGAGGGCGAGGTCCTGGCCTGATGGCGGCCGATACCGCCGACCCTCGAGATTACCTGTCTCCCATCCAGCCGTCCACGCAGCATGGCATATTGGATGGGACCGAAGACGACGATGCAGGAGTGGAGTTACGGGACCGACAGCATCTCGTCTAGTACCTGGAGTTTCCGGGAATTGGGAGATTATGTTTGTCTCTGGGTCGTCAAAAGACGATGATTCGAATGCATCGGGGCTGGCGGGTCATCAATCCGTCCCACTGTCAAGTTTTCAAGTTCAAGTACCACCTGTTCATCGAGACGTCTTTCAAGTATTCCAGGAAGGCATGATGCGCAATGGAGTATGTAACATGAGTGAATCCTACCATAAGTAACGAGCCACAACGAAGCGAATCCACCAAGCCATCAAGCCGCGGAGTCGTCAATAATGAATACCTTACGGAGGTATTCCGTAGACTGATCGAGATTCGTCAATGCCGAACTGTGCCACCAGCCAATCGATAATAATCGTGATTTCGATGGCCTGGATGGAGGCGGTGAAGGAACTCCAGCTGGTGGGGGGTGTTTGGCTAAGGGACACACTACTGCAGGTGGAGCAGCTCCGGCCTCCAGGGGGGCGAAGTAAGTAAACTGATCATGCAGTATCATATCTAGAATATCAGTTCCCCAGCCACTCTGTACTGTGTTGACGAAGAGAATGTATATACTTTCCATGAAGGGAGTGCGTACGGAGGAGTAAGGTAGTGTTCAGTGGGCGAGCACACGTGTGGGTGCAATGTCAACTCATGTCGATACTATTTTAGCAGCACTGTTCACCGTTCATTGGGGCATGTAGGTTGCCATGTCGTCGCATTGACCCTACCTTACCTACGTTTCCGTGTTGGTTTCATGATACTGACAGTTCGTTCATTGCACTCGGAGTATTTCTCAAGCGGATCATCCAAGCAAAGCAGTTTGGGTGGAACAGCGACGGTGCGAGTTCTATTTCTATTCTCTCACTTCCACCCACTCCAGTCGCCCAGTTACCTTCCAGTAGGCGCTTGGAGTCGGCCTACCTTAGCGCCCCTCAGAGATGGCGATTTCGACGAGAAGGAAACCGGCCAACTCGAAGATCCTAGCCATGTCCGGCTAAGCGCGACAAACGACCCCACCTTTTCTTTGACTGTGGCCAATGACGTGCCTGCACTGTCCAGGCCTAGTGCCGCTAAAACTAGGTAGCTCGTCCTGCAACCATCACACAAGTTAAAGTTGCCCCTCCCCGGCCTTCCTCTCCTTCGAACTTCCATTTACTACTACGGAGTAACTCTTCCCAAAACACTGCCTCTCTCCCCCATCTTCATCACTTTCCATCCTACAAAAGCCTTTTAATTCTATACCAGCCTTCCGCACTTGCCTGTCCAGCCTTTGCTGTCGCAATTCAATCAAAACTGCCATCAGAGAGAGAGAGATCTACTTTATCTGACTGCGCCATTGACTTTTAATCTCCTTTGTTGTTCCCCCCCAAGTGACCGTCCATCTACCGAAACTCGCTTTCTCGGAAGCACAGACCTCATTCTTTCAAACTTGCATCGTCTATACGAATATGTCGGCATTCTACTACGGACCTCAGCACCACCAGCCGTCTTCGGTGTCGTCGCATTCATCGTCGTCGTCACATAATCATCATGGCGGCCGATCGCGGAGAGCACCTCGGTTGTCGGCATCCCAGAACTCGCATCGCCAATTTCGAGGAGTGCGAAGCATGAAGGAACTGACGGAGAGTCCACCGGTCTCTGCGTTCCGTCTTCGCTTCGAGGCGGGAAGATCATTCGATCTGGACGACGATTTGGAGTTTTGTCCTGGTTTGTTGACCGAAGACGATGTAAGTGACAAAAGCATTTCTGTCGACCAATAGGCATCACTGTTGTCGTCGGGAAGCAATAGGATCGTAGTGTGCTGATGATACTTGCGCATAGCTGCACTCTATTCATTCTTCATCTTCCGACGGTTCTTTGTCGAGTGGGTCGCCTCAATCGTCTCCACTTCAGCAACAGATCCAGCCATCGCAACAAGTCACACCAAGCTTCTCTCTTTCCTCGGCTTCGAACAATTCCTACAATCCTGCCACCGGTTTCCAGTCGAACAATAACCACCACCAAATGAAGATTCATCAGCCATCCGCTTTGCGTAGCCGAAATGCGATCCCCATCGTCAACCCGAGTACCGGCATGAGAGTCCCGAGTCCTCCTTCTTCCATCTCACCTGCGCTGATGCAACAGCAGACGTATGCGCGGCGCTGGTAGCAGGGCCACAGGTGACGAAACTTTGCGCAACGCTTTTGACAAGCATTTGCTACTCCATCGTACTTTAACAAGGGCAATGGACACTTCTTCGACTATCCGGGCTCACTTCACACTCTCTACTCTAACCCGGTCTCCCTTTCTTGTACAACCCACGGATACCCCATACGGATCGACGACGTCGCCGCGATATTGCCCTATCAATGAATACCCTGTTTTCAACTACGGTGTTTTCGGAAATGGTTATAGATATGATCAGTAGCGAAAGTTTTGTACGAAGCGTTGATCGGAGTTTCGTTTCTGTGATTTGCTGTTTAGCGCTGTTGATACGCTTTGGATTGCATGGAAATGGAAAAACTACATTACATTGGGAGTCTGCTACGTCTTGGGGATTCTCAGCATGAAAGGAGGTTGGGTACATTTCGGGAATACCACGTCCTACAATGTGTTAAGAGAAGGAGTCGGTTTGCTTTGAACGATATCTGCATGACATGGGGGTGCTTTATTGCTCATATCACGAGGTCGTTGGGGTTTGTTGAGAGGAAATTTTACTTTGCACATACGGGGTACTCTTATGATGTCCACCAATGTTCTCATCTTTGTTCTGGTGCCTGGCCTGGAAAGACGATTGTATTCTAGTAAGACAGATAGATAACCTAAGCTCATTGTCCACTTCATACCTCTCCGGTTGAGCAGCTCAAGGTGATCCTAATTGACCAATAATCCCATCACAAGACATCAACAATTACTGTGCAAAGATTGGCCGCTTTCGATACGGAATTGTGCTAGCATCGCTTTGCCACCCACTCACCCTTGGACCTTGAACCTGGGGGTCTTCGTAATCGGCGCCCTCGGCGGTTTCGAGAATAACCCATGCACTGTAGTTATTTTTGACCCCACGAAAACATACCTCCGCATTTCATCATCTTCCTTCCTGTCGCTCGCTTTTACCCCGTTATTTACTTGGACGCAGATTCACTCGTTGTACTGCTGATCGCCGATACTTTTGTACGGCGACGACTCGAGCAAAACCATAAAGAAGAATGCTTGACAGGTGATCTGTCCATATGGAGAAGGGTACGTCTGCACCCTCGGCCTGTTCGAGGACTGCTGATCTGAGACCTAGCTGTAATAGAGCGATATGGAGTTATACTTGATGCAGGTTCATCGGTCAGTAGCTTCCCATCGCCTGCGCAGCGAATTGCTATGATACTGCGGACACCGGCTGACCTCACCTCGCCAGGGTACCCGATTACATATCTACAGATGGCCTGGCGCGGAGGAAGCGCGGAAAACGGCCGATCCAAAGCAGCTGAGCTCGCTGCCTGTGCTGGAAACCAAGAGCAAATGGACCAAAAAGGTCCACCCAGGTGTGCCATTCGCAGGCTACCTTCTAAAGTCAACGAAACGATTGCTGACGATGAGAAGGGGTATCAACCTTCGCAGAAAAGCCTGGATCCGTTGGTCCAGACCACTTGAAAGAACTGCTTCAACATGCGGTAGCGCATGTTCCAAAAGAAGCCATACCCGAAACCCCCATCTTTCTACTTGCAACAGCCGGTGTGCGATTATTGCCTACCTCGCAGCGCAAAGATCTCCTCGCTCAGATTTGCTCCTATGCTCGTTTGACCACAGACTTCCAGCTTCCGGACTGCGATCTACATATTCAAGCGATATCTGGGGAGACCGAGGGTCTGTATGGATGGATCGCGGCAAATTACCTACTCGGAGGTTTCGACGCCCCGGAAGAGCACGATCATGGAAAGGACCATCATACGTATGGTTTTCTAGAAATGGGAGGGGCATCTGCGCAGATAGCGTTTGCGCCGAACGCAACGGAGGCTGAGAAACATGCGAACGATCTAACACTACTACGAATGCGGACGTTGGATGGTGAGGCCGCTGAGTACAGGGTGTTTGTTACAACGTGGCTTAAGTTCGGCGTCAACGAAGCCAGAAAGCGTTATGTTGAGGCATTATTAAAAGCCACCGGTACAACTGATGCCAAGGAGCTTCCGGACCCATGTTTACCGGTTGGTCTGAATATTAACACAAAGGGCGACGTTTTACTACCAGGGTCGAAAACTGTGGGAGATGACAAAACCCCTGACCTGATCGGCACTGGCGACTTTGATAAGTGTCTGAAGCAGACAATCCCACTTCTGGACAAGGATGCGCCTTGCGAAGACGAGCCGTGTCTGCTCCACGGCGTCCATGTCCCAGCCATTGACTTTGATGTAAATCACTTTGTGGGGGTCAGCGAATATTGGCATACCACTCATGAGGTTTTCGAACATGGACACAAAGACAAAGCCTACGACTTTAATACCTATCAAAACCGGGTCAAGGAGTTCTGCAGCCAGGACTGGAAGGCCATCGAAGAAGGCATTGGGAAGCACACCTGGGGAAAGAAAGTTGACGAGAAGATTGCAGTCGAGGTGTGCTTTAAGGCTAGCTGGCTCATCAATATCCTACATGAAGGCATCGGAATTCCACGGGTTGGTCTGGAAAACACTGAAGGCAGTGGCCACAATGGCACGAAAGAAGTCCTTGATCACGCAAAGGAGAAAGGGTTTACTGAATCCTTCCAGGCCGTCGACAAAATTGGCGACACGGAAGTATCCTGGACCCTGGGGAAAATGGTCCTCTACGCCTCCTCTCAAATCCCCCCTCATGATTCCAAATCGCCTGTCGGTTTTGGCAGCAATACTCCTTCGATCCCTCCCGATTTCCAATACGCCGGCTCTCCCACCTCGACATTCCCCACCAATACCTCCACCTCCCCCAACATAGAACCCGACACCAACAGCGACCACTGGCACGACACCCTCTTCCGCGGATCCTCCCCCCGCCGCATCCCCGGCTTCCTTCTCTTCCTCCTCATCCTCTGCGTAGCCACCTTCCTCCTCTGCGGCCGTGATCGCCGCCAGCGTCTCTACCGCAAGTTCCGCTCCTTCCCCCGCAGCAGCTCTTCGCCCCGAAGAAAACGCAACCTCCTAGCCGGCAAAATCCCCTTCCTCCGCCCCAGCTCCTCTGGCGCTGGTTCGTACGAGCGCGTCCTCGAAGACGGCACCGCGCACACCGACTTCGAACTCGGCTCCCTCGACGACGACAGCGACGACAACGAAGCCTCCGACTCCTCCGGCGCCAGCAAAACCTCCGGCTGGGCAACCCCCCGCGTCCAAGTCCAAGGCCTCGACACACCCTCCATGACATTCAGCGGTGGGGGCGAGTACTTTGGCAGTCGCCCCGGCAGTTCTGCTGGGCAGTTGGGACAAGGTATTGGACTGGGCATCGGCTTGAACCCGATGAGCAGGAGCGGGTTGGTAGGCAGGACGGAGAGTAAAGATTGGTTGGTTGGGATGGTGGGGGTTGGGGACGGTGGGGGGGGAAAGAGAAGTCGGAGGGGGAGTCCGAGTCGGAGAGGGAAGAGCCCGGGGATGGGGACGGGAATGGGGAGGGTGGTGGAGGACTAGGAGGGTTGGATGAGGAGGGCGGGGTGGAGGTGGACATGTGTAGGCTTTGAAAGTTGCTCTTATTACAGTGGTGGCGTATTTACGGTTCGTGCGAGCGCATATCCCCCTCGTTGCTTTGGCAATGAATGCAATGGCATAAGGTCCGGAGTCGGAGGAAGAGAAGGCTTTTGTACGCTCATAAACAGCCATCTAGCATTCGGGCCCCGCTGGATCACGGTATATCGCAAGGAAGGAGACGCGTCATAGTTGATTTCAACGACGGTTTCTTTTTTTGTTTCTTTTCCCCTGCTCGTGGGGGTTTTGGTTGGTTTTGGGCATGTTGTGCAATATATTTTCACTTCTAATCACCATCCCATCCCCATCCCATCTCACCCCCATCCCATCCCATCCCATCCCATCCCATCCCATCCCATCCCCAACCACTCCCATCCCATCCCATCCTATCCTATCCCTCCCCCCCCCTTCCCCCCCCTAAAACACACAAGCCAAAACATCCATCCAACCTACCTACTTACTTTCTATCATCTCCATGGCAAAAACACACTTGGTCTGATTAGCTAGGATTCTTTGACTGTTGCGAAAGAGACAAGACCTGGCTGGATGAGGGATTGGGGTTTTTTGGGTTGGGGGGGGGGGGGTTGTGGTTGTTGTTGAGGGATGGGAAGGGGGGGTAGGATGGGATGGGATAGGGTGGGATGGGATAGGAGAGGATAAATAAAAAGGCCGGGGAAGGAGGGAAAGAAAGTGAAAAAGAAGCCCGCTGCTGCCCTCCTGGTGGTGGTTGTTACAGTTTGTGTTACAGTTGTGCGGTATAGATGACGCCGGGGGAAAGCTGTAGTAGGAGTCGGGAGATAACGGACTTTGAGATGATGATGATCTGAATGATCTATCTAGTAGATGAGGGTCTAGGTTCAAGTTTTTCGTTAGAAGGAAAAAACCTTCGATTTCAGTTTATTTGACGGGCTTTGGGTTGGGAATTCGTAGGCAACTAGGTTTTTTTGGGGGGTTTTTTTTTCCAACCTAGATGGAGGGAGGGTGGAAGGGTGGCTGGAAGGAAGGAGGATGAAGGAGGGGGTATTATGAGGTGCGTGGTTGGGAGATGGGGGTTGGATGTTTTTTGTTTGGACTTGGCTTAGATTTGTAGTTGAGGCGAGCTACTGTATGTACCTTGAAGGTGGTAGATGAGCCCGTACGTACATCTATCTAGTAAATGGAGCCCGAGCAGGCGGAATCCATTTCTGCTGGTAGAGTTCTTTCCCGCCTGGAGAGGCCGGAAGAGTACACAAAAAAGACATTTGGGGCTTGTGCTATTGTAAAAGACTCCCGCAGCGCTGAAAAGGGGGGGTATCTCGAATGAAAAGACACCAGAACACCGATGCAGATAATTCTCAATGAGAAAGTCGTAGCCAGCACAACCTGCACACCTCGACCACCACTGATTGACCCGCTTTCACCTCAATAACCTCTCACCCATATCGACTGCTCCTTAAGCATCAGGATCACTTTCCTCCACCTGCTCCTTGCTAATCCACCCTTTCTTCCTCAATGCCAACAAATTGTTCCTCACCTTGACCATAAGTATCGAAAATGCAAGCACATGCCATACATCTTGCCCTCTCTGCCTCAGGTCAAAGATTCCAAGGGTTCTCACCGGCGCTTTCTCTTTGCTGCTATCCCAGGTGAAGAATGCGACGATGCTGTACTTGACCATGATACCAAAGAACGTTGGTAGCTTGTGCTTGTAGACGTCCTGACCTTTCTTGTTCTTCCCGCGGAAGAGCTCCCGGTACTGGCGCCCAAAATCGTGCATTTGGTCCGTTAGGCGCCCGACGACGCTGACAACCGATTCGTGGGGCACGGCGGAGCAGATGGCGAGGAGGGGAATGTGCGGGGTGTGGAGGAGGTTGGCGTCCTGAAGCGCCCATTTCTTGTACGCGGCGAGATTGCGGTGGATAGAGGGTTCGGGTTCACAGGAACGAGTGATGCGATCACGGGCGTCGGCGCCGATGGCCATAAAATCGAAGAGGGCTTTGCGGGCGTAGAAATCGCGGCCGTTGGCTGCGTTGATGAAGACTTGGCGGGAATCGAAGGAAAAGAGCACAACAGGGAAGCTGGGGAAGTCTATGTGCCAGGTTGCCTCCATCAAGGGTTCCAAGTTGCGAAGGTTGAGCTTTTCCAAGAGCCAGACTTCGTCTTTGCTCCAGAATTTCATATCGTCGTTTGCTGGGGAGTTGGAGTTGGGTACATCATGTTTGGGAGAAATCTTGGCGAAATCGCGCTGCTGGTCTTCAGGTTCCAAGACGGTGTCGCCATCGAGGTTGGCATGGCCGGAATGCTTGTCTTTGACGTCGTCGTCGCCGCCTTCGACCAAAGTGTCCCCTTCGAAGTTGTCCTCGGCTTTCTTCACTGGCGATTGACTGAGAATGCTGGGCAAAAAGTGACTCCAGAATTTTCCTTGCAACTTTACAGACTTGGTAGCAGAGCTGGGTGAAGCGAGATACTTCTTGGTGATCTTGCTGCCTTTGACGCCAAGCACATTGGGTGTTTTGGCTTTTTTCTCGGGACTATGGCCTTTGAGCCACTCGTCGGTGCGCTTGGTTGGGCTCATGCGAACACGGTCCAGCCGTTTCTTGAGCGAAGAGGATGAGGAGTGTGCGGGATTGGATGGGCGCTTGGTGTTGCTCGCGGCAGGAGACATCAAATGCCCGATGCTCTGGCGCAAAGCCGAGAAGTATGCCATTGCGACGGTCGTAATCTAGGATCAGGTTGTAGCGTAGTGGGACCTCGAGTCGAAGTGAAAGCAGATACTGATTGGGAGTAATTGGTTAGAAGCTGTAGTTGTTGCCGTCGAGATCGATGGTGGAGGTTGTTGAACAAAAGAGGAAGACCATGGCTTTGATTTTACATTGTGGGCTATTGTGCGAGTGTTGAGTCGTGGAAGTCATCCAGCCTTCCCTTTTCTTTGACAATAAGAGCGTTTCACGTTAGGCCATGGGTATCTATTCACATAGACGAAATCCGGAAACGTCCGATTATCTATTTGCGGCTCCTCTCGAGAACAATTTCCACACTACGTACACTCTAACCCCCCCACCCTTAAATTGAAAAGACTCCTTGCTGCAAGTGTCAAAATCGATAGTATTCAGCGGACCAGCAACAACGCTGTACGTCTTTATTCGATTGTTGTTGCGTGCAAAACCCTCGCTAATATTGAAGCCCATGCCCGACGAGCTTGTGGCCATTTGAAAGTTTTACGAGAATCTCCACGTCCAGGATTCTTGCCGAAAGCTTTTATTGATACATATGGTCACGAATAGGTATATACATGTAAAAGTAAAGGGCTTTTGTACAAGGAGCCTTGGATAGCTGATTATTCATTTGTGCTTCTCTTGATCCGCGTTCTGTCCTTTCATTACCCACTGGCTATGCATCTTCTGATACTCTTCCTCGCCCTCCTATCTCCCCCATTAGTATGAAGCCTCACACCAAGTTGAGGGATCAGCATCATACCTTTGTTTGCATCTTCTTTTTCATCTCAAAAGGCTCAGGTACATCCAATCCTTTCTGAATCGCAGGTCTCCTGTTGATGCTGCCAAGCCAATTGCTGATTTGCTTGAACTCCTTGACATCCACGCCCGCCCATTCCGCCCAGTTTATCCAGCTGAAGCATGCGAGATCTGCAATCGTCATTCGGTCACCAACAATCCAGGGCCCTTCGGGACCAGCTGCTCTGGTATTAGCGGCTGTACGGTTGTTTTTGCACTGCTCTTCGAGACGATCTTCAAGGACTTGGTACAGTCGCTTGGTCTCGGTCTGGTAACGCTTGATGCCGTATTCAATCTTCTCCGGGGCGTAACGGTAAAAGTGGTTTGCTTGACCCTGCGCTTGTCAGATCTTAATCCAGAACCAGATTGCTTCTTGGACGTACCTGCATTGGACCGAGACCGCTCTGCATCCAGATCAGCCACTCTACGACCTCCCAGTACTTGTCCGAGTCGTAAGGGTAAGACATTTTGTTGTCTGGGTCATATTTCTGGCAAAGGTAGAGCATCATTGCTCCGGATTCGAAGATGCGCTTTTCTCTGCTCTTTCCATCTGGCGTCGGCGTTCTGTCAATCATGGCAGGTATTCGCCCGTTCGGGTTGATCCGGAGATACCAACCCTCCTTCTGGTCGTTCTTACTGATCTGTATGTGCTTGACTTCATAGTTCAAGCCCAGCTCTTCAAGAGTAATGCTAGCTTTTTGACCGTTGGGCGTTCCAGAGGTGTATAACACGATATCGGTCTTTGGGACAACCATGTTGGTGAATGTTGTTTGGAAAGTGCTTGATTGACTACGAGCTCTGCACTTGAGAGAAGTTGGAATATCATATAGTACTGGTCTTGAAACCCCTCATCAAGAAGATGCTTTTTGGGTGTGCATGTGCCCATGACGATGGTTCCGATCTGCCGGGCCACAGGAACAACAAGCTCCATAGGTACGGGAGTTATGATAACAAGGTAGACTCGTCGGCTGAGAGTCCAAGGAGTCAAGTTATATGGTGTTATGTTGAGTGGACGATTTACCAATTGGCAGCTACCTGATCTAAGGGTCGAATTGGACATAGTTGGACATAGAAGTCCGTCCACATGCAGTTCGCTGTCACGCATGAGGTACCTACCTTACATTACAGAGTATGAGTACCTTACTCGCAAGTCGGTTTTTGGTTTACGGACTACTGTAGATATCTACTATAAAGCGGCCTTCTATAATATCCGAAAGGAAATTTCGGTTTTAGCTATGAATTACGCTGAAGTTTGTTCTCTTCTCGTTTTCTTCTGCAGTAGAATAGCAACATCTCCGATCTGGTGTCGTGGTGCCTGCAATGACCATGATACTTTTGAGGGGCCGCTTATGGTAGGTCCCGAAACTAAAAACCGACTCAAGAGTACCTACTAACCCTCCATCCTCTTAAATCTTGTTGCACGGCTTCACGGATGGGCAAGCGATGAGATCAAGGTTAGGCCATATTTCAGCTTCGCTATGTTCTTCCTTCCAGACTGTAAAAGCAAGTAAATTGCTACCATTGCGAATTCGCCGGGCAAAGCAGGCCTGGATCTGCCAGCAATGCTATCACTCGCAAAGTCAAAAACCGCCACGGCCACGGGCATCTGCCTCCATTATAGCTTCCAAATACGATCAAACAGCTTTCGTAAAAAAGTCCAGAATGCCCAAGGCGTTGCTCTCGACAACTTCAAAGCGCCCGGCGAACGACGATGAAGTCCAGAAACCACGAGAAGATCTACCTTCGCAAGAGGAGGGCCGAAGATCACAAGCTTCTAAAAGGTTCTCCCATGTTATGGATCACCTTCAATCCAACATCTTCATAGCTGGCCAGCGCCTCAATGACTTGACCGGCTACTCCGGCATCGAAGCCTTGAAAAAGGACATTGGAGAGCAGGGTCGGTCCATGCCTCCAACCAGAGCTCTAATGACTCTAATCTAAATCATAGAGGAACTCGTTCGCAATACTCGCACTTCTCTGCAAAAAGCCCGGCAAGCCTACTCCGCAGCAATAGCCCAGCGCTCCGGCTCGCAACGTGAAGTCAATGAGCTTCTCCAGCGTAAACACGCCTGGACGCCCAATGATCTCGAGCGTTTTACTGCACTATACCGCTCAGACCATGTCAACGAACAAGCTGAGTCCGCGGCTCAAGAGAACCTGGCAACCGAAGAGCAAAAGGCCGAAGAAGCGGCCGCAAAGTTGAGTAAGAGTATACTAGCGCGATACCACGAGGAGCAAATATGGAGTGATAAGATTAGGAGGATGAGTACGTGGGGGACCTGGGGGCTGATGGGTGTGAACGTGCTGCTTTTCTTGGTATTTCAGATCGGGGTTGAGCCGTGGAGGCGAAAGAGGCTGGTCAAGGGGTTTGAAGAGAAAGTGATGGAGGCATTGGAGAGGGAGGGACCGATTAAAGGGGCTACCCTGGTCGAGAGTCAAGCTGGGCAAAGCTGGCCTGGTCCGGATGCTGAAGCCTTGGACGTTTCTACATCTCCCACGCCAAGTCTTGAGAATACTGCACCGACTGTGATTGAAGAAATCCAGTCTGGAGGAAATCCCGAGGGCCGAAGTGAATATGGGATTGCCGAGGACAACCTAGAGCACGAAATGACTCTGGTATCGGATCCTACAGCTCCATTATCGAAACTAGAAACCTTCCGGGAAACCTTCCGAGACGTCTTTAGTGATCGTCAAATCACTTTGCGCCGCGTCGACCTGACGAAGGTGGCTTTGGAAGGCGCTGCGGCTGGATTCGCTCTGGTTGGTTTAGTAATGATCCTACTTCAACGGCGGTGAAGAAGAAATCGAGTTCCTGTAGAGCTACAATTAGACGCAGTTGGTTCTCTTGTCTTTGAGTTCAACCATCAGTGGGGGCACTTAAACACAAATGTTCAATGGAATAGAATCGTTATTGGTCAGAATAAGATAGGCCGCAGGCTGTCTGCCAAGAATTAATGATAAATCTACTGATGAAGTTGAGTTTATTTAGACAACTATGACCGCAGACTTCCTTAGCTAAATATACTTGGGGATAAGAAAGATCGGTTTCGACTACTTTCTACGATCCGAGAAGATTACAAGCGGATCTACCCGACACTAGTGAGATAACAAGGTTAAGCGTTATCGGTCGGACCGAGATTCAAAACAACAAAACAGATTGCTATCCTTCAATTGGCCCAACGGCTCCCAGTATCTCTCTTCCCCCTTTCTTACTATTCCTGTACCCCAATCGCCACCCCATTCACCGGCCCCCACGCTTCCGCCTTCCAATGCCCTCCCCCAGCCGCATCGCAATCCTAGAATGTGACACTCCCCTCCCCCGCACAGCCGCCAAATATGGCGGCTACGGCGGCGTCTTCACAGCTCTTCTCGATGCCAGTGCTGAGAAACTAGGCTGGGACAAATCCGAGCTGCATATCACTACACACCACGTTGTTGATGACGAAAAGGGCACCGCTGGGGAAGAGGAGGGGCAGGAGTTGAGGAAGAGGTATCCGCGGTTGGAAGATACAGACGCGGTGTTGATTACGGGGAGTAGTATGTAAGCCCTCCCCTGTTAACACCTTCGACCCCCATATCTTCCCAAGCAAGAACATCAGGCGATGATACTGGCTCACACCTGCGGTTGAGAAAATAGGGTTCAACGCTTTCGATAATACAAACTGGGTCCTGCAATTGGTCGACTACGTCAAGAAGATCCTAGCCCAGGACAGAGTCCGCATCATCGGCGTATGCTACGGCCACCAAATCGTTGGGCGCGCGCTGGGCGGCGAGGTTCAGCGCAGCGATGGCGTGGATGGAGGGTGGGAAGTCAGTGTCTGCACTGTAAACCTCACCGAGAAAGGCAAAGAGCTTTTTGGGAAGGAAGAGTTGGTATGTCTTCCCCCCACCACAAGCCCCTTTACCAGCACTAACGCCTCACCCCCTCCCCACAGCACATCCACCAAATGCACAAAGACATCCTCCCCCACCTGCCTCCCATCCCCACCACCCTCCTCGGCACCTCCGCACGCTGCACAATCCAAGGCCTCTACATCCCCGCCCGCGTCCTCACCGTGCAGGGCCACCCGGAATTCACCGAGGAGATTGTAAGGGAGCTGCTGGAGGCGCGGCGGGCGCAGGGGATTTTTGGGGAGGAGGTGTTTAGGGAGGCGATGGGGAGGGTGGGGGACGGGACGGATGGGGTGGGAGTTGGTGGGGGGTTTTTGAGGTTTTTGAGGGGCTGAGGGGGTGAGGGGGTGGTTGGCGGGGGGACAGAGGGGAGGGAGAGGGAGGTGCTGAAGGGTGTATGAAGATGGGTGATTGTCCGGACCTCAGCAAGACCGGTTTTCTTTCAACCGACGTGACGATGAGCAAAATTCCTCAATCACCAACCGCTTCGCTCCGAGAGATATACGTAGCAAGCATTCTCTCCGCCACCGCCACCACCAAACACCTTTTCTTCTTCTTTTCGAATCATCGCAAACACAAAAACTCTCAAAACCTCCCCTTTGATTATTCCCCCCCCCCCCTCCCTCCTCACCGATCCCCGTCAATTTTTATGGCATGGGAAAACTCCCTATATCCAAAATCAAACCATGTACATTCCATCCCCTCCCTCCCCGCACCGTATCTCATCCCCTCTGCTTTTCAAATACCGGCTTTTAAACCCAGAATCTCCACCCCCCCCAGCCCCATCGAAAAGAACTTCCCCACCAAAGAATTTCTCCATCATCGCAAACCCCTCCCATCCCGCCCTTCGCCAACTCGAGAATGTCACGCCCCCTAGACAAAAGTAGCACCTCCCTTTTGATTATATATATTCATATAAACTATGTAGTACATTCACCCCCCGCCCCCAACATAGCTCATCTCATCTCCTTCCGATTCGCCAACAAACTAGATCACCGTCCCCATCTGCAATTCATGAAACAGCATCAGTCCGAGAAGGCGAACGCCACGCTATAGTCGTACAGTCGGGAAATTCCTAAGATGTGAGAGAGAGAGAAGAAGAAAGAGGGAATCATAACGCATCAAGCATACTAACCGCCCGTTTAAAAGTGGTTTCAAAGGTCCGAGAAAGGATGCAAGAGGTCAGTAGTGGTTGTACTGGTTCTGCGGAGCGTGCTGGCTGGGCGCTACATAGTAATTCTGATACGGATGCGTCGGCGCGGAAAAGTCCGCCGCGCGGAGCATGGGGTTCACGATCCCCTGTCGCGGCATCTGCTTGGCCATCGGTGGAGGTGGCGCGGGCAGCTGCGTCGTAGTACCGGGCTGCTGGTATTGCAGTCCTTGCGGCATGGGCTGCTGCATCATCGAGGAAGACAACTGCTGCTGCTGGGCTTGAAACGCTTGCTGTTGCTGCTGCTGGGCTTGCGCCTGCTGTTCCTCGTCGCTGACCCAGCCCCATTTCTCCTTCAATTCTTTATGCAAAAACCCCACGCGCCATCCGGTTTCCTTGCGGATCTTGTCGAGGATGGACAAGACTTCTTCCTGTTCGCGGCGGGAGACGAGGCATTCGCCGGCAATGGCGAGGGAGCGGAGGGCGACGGAGGCGACGCCGCGGTCTTTGACGTGGGCGACGATGCCGCATAGGTCGTGCGAGTGCGAGAGCTGCATGTCGTGCATTTCTTGCGTACTGGTGGACATGGCTGGGTTGGTTTGGGCGAGGAGGCACATGGCTGTGTGGTAGAACATGCGGGCGACGACGGTGGTACGTTTGATCAGCCTGGTGTTGTTAGCCTCAATAGTGAAGGGCGGAGGGTTTATCTTACCAGACTTCCGGAAAGGCTGATTTCGACGTGGTCTGGTAGGAATAAAGATACCCGATAGGTCGCATTGTCCGAGGAATATTCGCTTCCCACGAATCGCACCAGTTCTTCAATTTGGTCCACTCAAGATACCGGTTCTGCAGGCGTACTTGCTCCGCCTCCGGTGTTGGCTCTGAAAAACGAGGTATCGAAGACCTGAAATTCTCCACTTTGGCCACAATGTAGAGAATCCTGTGGGTCCAAACCTCTTCACGCCCCAAGTCTTTCCCTCGAGTAAAGTCCATATTAACTCCCCATTGATCTGGATCCCACGCTACTTGCCAGTTGAAGTGAAGACAGCTCAGGATCTCCATACCCACATTCAACCAGAAACAGGCTGCCCCGATCCCTACAGATTTGGCATTCCAGCCGCATTCTTTGATCAAAGCTCGAGCTCCTGCAATATGGTTCATCCGTTGTAAAGCTTTTTCCGACATGATTTCGTAAACATTCAAAATTACCGCCGTGGTGGCACATATCACCGTATCTCGGTACGGATTCTGCAATGACTTGAGTAAACCCCTGGTCGCCGTATCATAGTAGTGTAGTGCCTTGTCCTCGTGGTATACTGCAGGGTTCACAAGCGTCAAATGTCGGGCACCACATGCAAGAAATGCATTGAGCAGCATTGGTTCGCCCAAGGAATCGAAAGGTAAAAGTCGAGAGAACTATTCATGTTAGCGAGAGCGTCGATGCCTGGGATCGACATGGCTTACATGTTTGTACGGATCCATACTGTCCATCCACAGTCCTACCTCCTCTACGAAGACCTGCATGAACAACACTTCTTCAGTGGAGTTCAGAGCGCCTCGTACCTCGGTGGGTGGAGTCAGTGTTGGTTCCGGATTACTGTAAGAGGATGGTGGAGGTGGAGGTATGGTCGAGCTCGAGAATGTGGATTCAGTCGTGGAGCCAGAGCGAGTGTGATCCGGTAGCCGCTGTGATGTTCCCGGGTAGGCTTCGACACCACCTGGCGGTAAGGAGTTGATAGAGGGTAACTGAGAGTGCGACAGGGTTGGTGTATCTACCAGCGAGCTGGCGAAGTCGAATTGGCCTTCATCCTTTTCCGGATCTGGCTCTTGGACGAGAGCTGCATAACGACCCAATCCTCCTCGGTACTCGGACGCGATCTCACGCGACTCGTCCTGGAAGCTCACATCCCAATCTTGCGTTGGTGGAGTGATTGGCGGAGTCTTGACTTGGGTATCGATAAAGTTCAGCCTCACCCCTCGCTTGCACGCTCGACTTGACTTTCGACAGTTCAAACAGTCTGGTGTGCCCTCGTCACATTTTAGATGTCTTTCTCTGCAAGTCAAGCAACCGGTCCGTACCCTCTTTGGCTTTGATGCCGACGCAGTGTTGTCGGCAGCATGCGTCGTGGTGGAAGCTTCGGGCGCTGCCATGGGTCTTCGGTTGATGAGGTTCCCTCCACCGCCGCGCACGTCGGAAGCACAACGCTCGGCTTTGAGTCGCTTTGCCGGTCTCGAAATCGCTTCGCTGTCGCTGGGGTCACCGTCTATCACAGGATTTCGGAGTTGATCACCGAGTAAAGTTGCGTCGGAATTGATTGAGGAGGGGTAGGGCGACAAGTGCGACTGGGGGTCGAGGTAGGCAAGTTCAAAGATTGGTTGGGGGAAGTACAGTAGTGACTCAAGCGGAGGAGCCACGGTGACGACTGACGAATTGACAGCTCGACGACTTGGCCGACTTGGCCGACTCGTGTAGATGGTCAGGGGTAGTTAAGCCGAGTGAACTGTCAGGGCAGGCGTGTCCAGCCTGTGCGTGTTTGGGGGGGGGGGAGGGGGAGCTTTTTGCGATCATAAAGCCACACTTTCAAGTCTGAATGGGGTTATGGGGTGTTACTATTGGGTGGTAAGAGGTTAAAGACTGGGGATTAATTAATTATTATTATAACGGAGGTTTTTGGTTGTGACGTTCGGTAGGTGGGTACCTTAGGTGGACCTCAATGATGAAGGAAATTCGTGACGGGGGGTTAGATCTGACATATTAATCCCAGCATTTTGGATTGTGGATTCTTGGGGGACAGGGTACTGGTACTGTCCCTACGTAAGGCAGTACACAATAGTACAGTACAGTACAGTACGGTACTTTAGTGCTCAGCTGGGAGCCTGGGACGCATCAACAGGGGTGGAGAATGAGGAGTGGGCGCCATGTTCGAGACACTAAGAGCCGAGAGGAAAAAGGTCCATGTCGAGGGATTTGCTTGTATCGTATCATCTATTCCGTACAGAGCAGGTTCTTTCGTCGTTGCATGCATGAGATGACTTGATGACGATGATGATGATGATTTGGAGAGGAGAATACCATTCCTGCTGGCGTCATGATCTGGTACTCTATCGTTACTACAAGTACTCTAGGCACATGAGTACATCCTTTCCAATCAAGCATCTCCAACAATGAACACCCTCTATTCCCCCTTGAGGTTGAGCAGCTCACAGCAAGTGGGAAAGTAATTGGGCATGCTGGATGCTGGATGCGGGATGCTGGATGCTGGATGGCATCGCAAATGCTCGGTCGAGATCTCATCAGTTGGATATGTACTAGTACACCGGATTCCGTATTCCGTACGGAGTACTGTTCAAGGTACATAAGGTACCTTGGACAGCCAATCAAAGTGCAAGGGTCTAACTAGCTTGTCATTGGCCATTGCCTTCCTTAATCGGCCTTTTATGTCATCGGCTGTTGGAATTCCGATAAATTCTTCTTACTGCCCCCCCAAATCCCCCCCCAATCCCGCCCAGCGGTACCCGTAACACTTCTTGCCTAGGCGGACTTGTGTCTGAACCCGATTATACCTGCAGCAACTGATTCAGGCGCTTTGCTTTGGTCGCGTTTGTAGAGTATTTGATGGGGACCGTCGTGGACCGAGGCTCGTGGTTACGCGGATCATTACCGAGGGGCTGTTCACTATTCCACCTCACGATGATTCGATCCAGAAGATGCGAGTGCAGCTGGAGTCGCGCGGGACTGGAACGCTGATCAAGATGGAGCCGGTTGTGTTTCGATTTGCCTTGTTTGGTTTGAACAGAGCCGTCACAAGCAAAGCCCATGAGAAAGACCTTGACACTTTCTGTATCACTCGTGTTTGGTTGATTGGGGATTATTTCTTCCTTCTCCTTCGGATCTGCTGAGCCTCTTGGGCTTCTGTCCAATCCCAATCGAGCCGTCCCAATGGCGTCAGAACTTCTTCCGCCAGCTCAACCAGCTTTCGTCCTTCGAGGCCATTCTGCTCAAGTGCATGCACTACTCTTTACACAAGGGACCAGCCGTCTCTTGACTGGAGATGCTGACGGCTGGATTGTATCATGGAGTCTGGTTTCCAAGAGAGCGGTAGCGGTGTGGAAAGCTCATCGCAATGCCGTGTTGGGTCTCGGATCTTGGGGCGAGGACCGCATCATCACGTGGGTGGTATTCCGTGGTTGAAATTAGGGGACAACAACTAATACATTGGACATATTAGGCATGGTAGAGATAACAAGCTGATTGTGTGGCAGCTCGGTGCTTTTGAGGAAAATGCAATGAGCACGGTCCTACCTGTTGACGCACCAGCGGCTTCAACAATCCAGCCATGGTTACTACATATGCTAACTGTCAACACGCTCAATTTCTGCTCCTTTGCCATGTGCTTTGATGGAATGCCGCAGCCAGTCTTTTCCAGGCCGGTCGTAGAAGACAAATCCATGCCCAAGCCAATTTTACTCGCTGTGCCCAACACAGTGGACTCTGGCGGCATTGATATCTACCAACTTCCTTCGGAAACACGGGCGGCTGTGATACATGCCGACAGAGACATCACGACGGGCATGGTAATGGCACTCAGCATACTTGCGAAATCCACACGCTTGCAAGTCACTGCCGGCTACGAAAGTGGCCATACCATGGTATACGTCCAAACCGACCCCGGCGCTGTATTCCAACGACTTTATTCCGCACGTCCGCACTCACAGCCAGTCTTATCAATGGCCCTACACCCCTCTCTAGACTACTACCTCACCTCATCCGCCGACGCCACTCTCGCCAAGCACCCGCTGCCCACGGAGAAAGGCATCTGGAACACCGACCTGAAACCGCTCAAGCTTTCCCAAACCAAACATTCCGGACAGCAAGGCCTTCGCATCCGCTCCGACGGCAAAATCTTCGCTACCGCTGGCTGGGACGCGCGAGTCCGCGTCTACTCTACTAAAACCATGAAGGAGCTCGCCGTGCTGAAGTGGCACAAAGTGGGTTGCTATGCCACTGCATTTGCCTCCGTCGAAGCGAGCGACATCGATGCCTCAGGCGAGCAATCCGCGGACGCCGATGGCAAGAACGCAGTCGCAGTGGCAGAACGCTCGATCGTCGGTACTGTCCAGGAACGAAGGGAAGAAAAAGCACAATCAACCCATTGGCTCGCAGCAGGCTCCAAAGACGGCAAAGTTTCTCTATGGGATATCTACTGAGAATCCCCCACCCTTCACCTCAGCCGATGTTGAACTCGCTAGCCACAGCCATATGCTCCTTCATCTTCGCGCGCATCTTCCTTGCCGCATCCCGGCCATCCGTCGCCTCGACCTCCGTCTCATCTCTCCATGATGGATTTCCTCCGCCTCCCCCAGCATCCCCAGCTTTCCTCTTCTCGCCTTGGCCTCTCCTTATCGTCTTCCCGCTTCCACCGCTATCACGACCACCAGCCCTCCCCATGTTTCCTGGCCTATCCCTCAACGCAAACGCCTTGGCCAAATGGCCCAAATGCAGTCCTTTGACGTCAAACATGCCCCTCTCCTTCGCGACATGCGTCGCATACGCCCTGACATGGCTGACAAACGCTTTCCTTGCCACCTCTCCCGCTCTCTTATGGTCAAGGATCCACCTTTCAACCGCCAACTGCCACTCCGTCGCTCTCTCCTCCCAGTTCCCACCCCCACCAACATCTGTCCCTTCGAACCCTCTTCTGAGCAACTCCGTCGCCTCACTCCTCCCTACCCTCCCAACCCCATCTCTATACCCCGCTTTCAAAACCTCTACATACCCCTCCTCACCCCCCGGCATCAAGAAAATCATCGCTCTCCCCTCCTTCCCCGCTCTCGCCGTCCTACCCACCCGGTGCAAATGATCGTCTGCGCTAAATGGAGGGTCGAACTCGATGACGAGGTCGATGTTGGGGAGATCGAGACCACGAGAAGCGACGTCGGTGCAGAGGAGGATGCAAGGGTCGGCGGAGCGGGAGAAGGAGGAGAGGGTGGCGGTGCGCAGGGGTTGCGGCAGGGAGCCGTGGAGTTTGTGGAGGTGCAGGGAGGGGTTGTGGGGGGTGGTGAGGAGGGGAGTGGCGGAGACGGTAGGGAGTCCGGGAGAGGACGATTTTGTTTTTTTAGAAGCCGATTCGAAATCGGAACCGGTAGGATTGGGTCTTGATGAGGCGGGGTCTGGTGCTGGTTGCGTCTCGGGTGCTACTGCGGGGTTTTTGCGTGCGAACACTTCGAAGTGGAAGTCCACCGAGTCGGCGCAGGAGAGGAAGACGATAGCTTTCATGACGGAGCCACGGCGCGCAAAAGTGCGTCTTAACAGCGCGGCGAGCGTGACGAGGCGTTGTTTCGCTGGAACCACGACATATGATTGTTTCAGCTGTGCCGGGGCCAGAAAAGCCGTCTCTTTGCTTCCTGCTCTGTCTCTGTCTCCCGGGTTGGGAGAGTCCTGAGGCTCGGCTTGGATGTGCACCGCATCCTTCAGGCTGATCTCCCCAAGCCTTTGCACCGTCATCTTCATCGTAGCAGAACACATGACCGTCGTCCTCCTCTCCGGTAGCCCCGGTATCCCCGCCTTCCCACCCCAACTCCTCTTTTCAAGCTTCCGCACAATCCCCCTAATCTCCTCCTCGAACCCCAACTCCATCAGTCGATCCCCTTCATCTAGGACCAGCCACCGCACGTTGCTCACGTCCAGTACTTCGGTATTGTCCAGATGATCTGCTAACCTCCCCGGGGTGGCCACTAGGATGTTTAAGCCTTTGCGCAAGCGCGCTTTCTCGGATTTCTTTTTCTCGCCTCCAATGACTGTGCCGGCGACGATCCAGTGCGCGGCCCCGAGGAGCGCGGAGAGAACAAGGGAAATCTGTTTGCAGAGCTCGCGCGTAGGCGCTAGGATTATCGCAAACAGCCCAGAATCCCTGTGGACCCTGTGCTGGGCGTCCTTCTCCGCAGAAGCTTCGCTGGTGGGGGTGGGTTTCTGCGAGAGCAGCAAGATGCGCTGTACAATCGGAAGGAGGTAGGCGAGGGTTTTCCCGGAGCCGGTTTCGGCTTGGATAAAGGCATCAGAGTCTTCTTTCAGGAGTTGCGTGATTGTGGACTTTTGGATGGCGGTGGGGGCTTTGAGAGAGAGTTTCGTGAGGAGGTGGGTTGCGAGGGTGGGGGAGAGGCCGAGGGAGGTGAAGGTGTCGAGGTCGGAGGAAAGGGGGGCGTTGGAAGGGGTGGGTGGTGGGACGTTGTCAGAGGGGTTTCCTTCTGGGTGGGGGGCGGTGGTAGAGGGGTTTGAGGAGAAGAGGGAGGAAACGACTTCTGCCGTGGGTTTGTTTGGGTCATGTTTAGGGCGCGATATGGTAGACCCGTCGAGCTTTTGTCTTTTGGCGGGGTGTGTGCCATTGGTCTCTGGGTCCTTAACGACTGCGGGAACTGCATTGCTCCCAGTGAAGGGTTCTGATGTTTGGATTTTCTGGCCATGGTACCGGGCTCTTTTCTTTGCGGTTAATCGGTCTCTCCAGCGGCCTCCCTTGAAGACTGTTTTTGCGCCCAATATTCCGTCTCCAATGGATAAGTTCATCAGCATGCCATCGTCGGCCATGGTGGTGTTATGGCAGTCTGAAATGTTCTGTTGTGCAACTTGTGCTCCGCAAGTAGATTTGCTTATAATCGCCGACTCTCCGACTCTGCGACTCTGGTGGGGAAAACTGCAAGCTAGCGATATTGGGACACGCGACACTTCCCAGCCCTAAATCAACGCTGCAGGATCTATCACGACAGAAGCTTTGATTTTCGGTGCTAAAGTCACCCATGGCTCACGATGTACGAAGCTAATTACCCTGAGGTCGGACTGGATGTGTGTCCTACTACTAGTCCGACTGTCGCACCTCGCATTGCCTATCGTTTGTACCTAGGTCATTGCGACGTCCTCAGGGAAGGAAGCCATGGAAACAGCATTCAAGGGCGTTCGAGCGGTGCAATGTATGTCTTCGGCTGCAGATAATACAATGGTGGTAATATAGCTAAGGAGACGCCAGATTTCCCAAAAAGGATGACTCCTCAGGGCCAACTCCCGAAGCCAAAGGCTTTTCAAGTTTTCAGTAATATATCCAGTCTCCGTTATGTGCGCCGGAAGATGCTCCACGGCAAACAAACGGTAGGTCTAGTGCCAACGATGGGAGCATTGCACAGCGGTCATTTGGACTTGATCCGTATGGCTGCGCGTGAGAACAACTTTGTCTATGTGTCGATCTACGTCAATCCTACCCAGTTTGGAGTGAACGAGGATCTCTCGAGCTATCCAAGGACGTGGGACCACGACCTCCAAAAACTCAGAGAGTTATGCCTGGAGTTCATCCGTGACAGCAAGATGGGCCAGATATCCGCCGTCTTCAGCCCCTCGACAAGTGATATGTATCCGGGTCTTCCCCCCACCTCCGAGATCGATGGTGAAGGTTCTTTTGTTACCATCACGCCTTTATCAAATATACTTGAAGGTGCTTCGAGACCTGTGTTCTTCCGAGGCGTTTCAACCGTCTGTATGAAACTCTTGAACATTGTTCAGCCAGAAAGAGTGTACTTTGGACAAAAAGACATTCAACAAACCGCTGTCGTAAAACAAATGGTGAGAGATTTCCATATCAACACGCAGGTACGAGTAGGTCCTACCGCCAGGGAGCATGACGGGTTAGCTTTGAGCTCACGGAATGTCTACTTGGGCAAGAGGCGAAGGGACATGGCCCCCGTCCTTATTGCGTCACTCCAGGCAGCACAGCAAGTATATGCGGAGGGTCGCAGAACAAGGTCAGAAGTACTTGCTGCAGCATACGATCTGTTGTCCTCCGTGGAAGAATCGCAACGCAGCTTGCCACCTAGTCAACGTGCAATGTTCGAGGTTGATTACATCTCATTCGCCGATCCACACACCTTGACAGAAATTGAAGAGGTACCAAAACATGGTGCCGTCCTTAGCGGGGCAATCAAGATGTTGCCCATTGAAGAGCCTCAAGAGGGTGAGGACACAGGAGTGGGTGGTGGGACGTCTCCGGTTAGGCTGATCGATAACATCTATCTTGACATCTTTTCATCGATTGTGGGGAAGATCAGCTAGCATTTGGATATTATCCCAGTATCATAGATCTGTCATACTCCTTTGCTTAAACCTTTTCGTAGCACGATCTATAGCACGATTTTCGAACTGCGATCCGTGCAATTCAAAAACGAGGTTCTGCGGCTTTAACGGGCCCTGCCCAGTTTCTTTTACCTCTGCCATGTCAGAATCTTCCGCCTTTACTCCCGGCTGTGGTATCTCGAATCGGAATATTGTATGCTTCTTGGGTATAGCTGGACATGATGTCAGAAAACCAAGTCCTTCCATACATACTGGAAAGGTTACTTTTCAGCTCATTTTTCTTGGTGATGATCTGGAAGGTGAACTTGGTATCTCTAACCACAATCCCCTTCAACCCCACCATACCCACACATCTGCTTCTAACTACAACAACCTCCGACCCATGAAAGTCCGCACTAGCAAGCTTACTGCCAGCACTTTGAGCAGTCACAGAAGCCTCCTGACCTTCCTTCATGCACAAGATCTCCCGCATGTAGCCCAACCACATTCGGTGCAGGGGCACATATATTTCGTGCTTCTGCGCATCTTTAGGAATTTCATATACGCCTGAGATCCGCTTCTCCTTTGCTGATAGTGGCTTAGGCTTCTGTTGTCGGCGGAATTTCTCTTTCTTGCGAAGACGCTGTTGGCGGCGCTTTGCGCGGGCGTTTTGCGAGGTGGGGTCCGGAGAGGTGGGGCGGAGGTGTAGAGGTTTGTGGAGCACTTTCTCTGTAAAGATGGCTGATGCAATTTCTGGAGGGTGGGCATTGGAGAGGAGAGTATATGCAATATGCTTCGTAGAGGCCATTGCTGGATTCTTGCCTGCTCAATCTCACGGACTAACAAGTATCCGAATAAGGTATGGTAGCAAGATGGGATCTACGATAACGGCTAGATCCGGACACGCGTGTCTCGCGTAAAGTAAAATTGTTATCGCGTGCGGTTACAGCCTTGTATAACACGGCCATCCCTTTGCTGTCGCAACACCATCTTGCGCAATCTCAATAACACAAATTCTGCCCAAAATTGCTACAAAATATCTGGATGCCTAGCCCTAGAAGCCAAGATCACAACGGTGTTGAAGTGATAAATATCTTAGGAGATCAAATGAACCTGTTCCGCACCGGAACGTAAGCTTGCCTTCACCATTCACTCTTTGCTTCTGCTGTTCAGCGAAGCATTCGCTAAGCTATGTCCGATCAGTCCCTAGCTACCGGCTCGGCTCTTATGCCATTCTCAGGATTTACTCAACCCGCGTTCGTCGTTCCTCAAACAACTGACCAAATTCCCACCAACCAACCAGCATGCAGTCCCAAGATCCAATTCAAGAGGAGCACTACAGCTTCTGAGGTACTTGCTGCCTTTTCCCCGAATTCTCAAGTGAAGAAAGTCTCACAACCTTGGGTCACTGCACCCAAATTCCCAATCGCCATGACGGACACACGAGGCTTACGCTACAAGCCACGGGTCTCTTATGAGATTTCAGATGATTCTGACAGCGTTGAAACTAAATCAGCTGTCGATTCTAGTTTTTCATCGCCGGAAAAGCCTCGTCGGTCTCGCAACAGCAATGTATTTGATCTTGAAGATGAGGTGGAGGAGGTAGAGTCCCCAAAAACTCCACCACCTCGCATCTCCGCCGCAGGACATTCATTGCGGCAACACTCAGATTTACATCTGTCTTCAAGAGCACAGGAAAACGGCGATAAACCAAGATTCGTCAAGAAACGAAGGCTCTCCCAGCCAATCAGAAAGTCGAAGACTTTACTCCAACCTCAAACTCCTGCCCCATCGAGAACAGCGCGAAATGAAATTAGGGAAAACATTGCTACAGAGACTGCTGGCAAGAGGGCCAACTTCTTTGTCGCTAAGCAAGAATATTTTCTACCGCTGCTACCTGAAGGGAACCACATCCAACGACTTGCGGAACAGCGTGGTCAGACTCAGCAGGAAGATTTGAGTATTCCGTATGAAGCTCTCGAGTGTCAGCCGAAGGGGATCAAAGCAACGATGAAACCCTATCAACTCTCAGGCCTATCTTTCCTTGTTTACCTCCATAAGAATGGCTTATCGGGCATATTGGGTGATGAAATGGGTCTTGGCAAGACTCTGCAGACACTCTCACTGATCCAATATCTGAAGGAGATCAGGACATCATCGGTTTCCAGAGGCGAGAACCGTCCTTGTTTGGTAGTCTGTCCTCTCAGCGTCCTTAGCTCATGGATTGCTGAGGCTCGGAGGTGGACGCCTAGTTTGAAGGTTCTGAGGTTCCATGGGCCAAGTCATGAACGTAACCGTTTGAAAAAGGTAGCTACTGGCGAAGAAGATATGTATGGCAACACAACCAAGCAGGCACGGAAAAAGAAGAACGATCGACGTACTGCTACCGGCAAGCCAATAATTGATCTCGATTCTGAGTCCGAAGGTGTGTCCGATGAACGAGGTGTTGATCTTATTGTCACCACCTACGAAGGCTATCAAGCCGAACAGAGCTGGTTCAAGCGAGCTTTTGTCTGGAGTTATGTTGTCTTGGATGAAGGCCACAAGATTAAGAATGATCTCAGTAACATATCCAAATCACTTCACGGCCTTGGAGCTGAGTATCGCTTGATTCTCACCGGCACCCCGTTACAAAATAATTTGGTAGAACTCTGGGCCTTATTACGTTGGTTGTATCCTGAAGTCTTCACGGAGAAGTCGGCAGAGCTGTTCAGGAGCTCTTTCGACCTGACACGCGGTAAAGTTAGCACTAGCGTTATGGATGATTCTCGTCGCTTGCTTGAGCTTATCATGTTACGGCGGATGAAGAACAGCCCTGGGGTTAACCTCAACCTGCCCCCGAAAACAGAAGTACTACTCTTCGTGCCACTTACACCTATGCAGCGATTTTGGTACACTCGGCTTCTCACTCGGGCTGATCAGGGACTTCTCGAAGAGTTGTTCCAGGGTGCACAGCAAAAGGAGTCTGCCGCGCTACAGCAGGAGAACAAGATTAAGAAGACTTGGGAAGACAAAGATATTGAGGAGTTGGAGGCCTTGGAGAAGGCCGGCGTTGGTGGTGAATGGGAAGAAAGCAAAGAGATAATGAGACAGGCTCTCGAGCATGAGCAGCAGGATGAGAGCAAGAAGTCAGCTTGGAGAAAGCTGATGAATATTCTGATGCAACTCAGAAAGTGCTGCAACCACCCTTATCTATTACCTCACGCCGAGCCTGAACCATACTACATTGGCGACCATATCATCCATGCCTCAGCCAAATTTATTGTACTCGACAAGATTATTGACGAACTCGTGGTCAAACAAAAGAAGAAGGTCCTCATATTTTCTGGCTTCACACGCATGCTCGATTGCTGCGAAGACTTCCTATCCATCAAAGGTGGCAACGGAGAGCAGTTCAAGTATACACGGTTAGATGGAGGTACCAGTCGAGCGAGACGAAATCTTGGCATACGGATGTTCAACCAAGGAAAGTCCGAATATCGGGTCATGTTGATTTCGACAAGGGCTGGTGGTTTGGGTATTAACCTCGCAACAGCATCAGATGTCATCATGCTTGACCAAGATTGGAATCCACAAATAATGCTACAGGCAGAAGCCCGTGCTCACCGTATTGGCCAAACCAACCCCGTGACGGTTTACAAACTCTGCACCCAAGGCACAGTGGAAGAACAAATGATGGGTAGAATTCAGAAGAAGCTTTATCTGTCTGCAAAAGTCACAGAATCGATGCGTGACATCAATGCGACCCCAGTCTCGAAGACTAAGAAGAAAGGGCCGGGAGGTCGTGCTGTCGAGGCAACAGATGATGACATGCCCCAAATGGACACAAGCCAGCTGATGTCTCTGGTTCGTCGAGGCGCCCAAGCACTCGCTCATCCCGAGCTTGACGTAAACGAGATGATCGGCTGGGATTGGCCCACTATGCTGGATAAGTGCAAGGACAAACCTGCCGACATCCTTGTGTCGGAGCAAATTCATGCTGACACTACGGTCAAAGAAGAGGATGAGAGGAAATGGCTGTCGCAGATGGAGCAAGTAGAGTCCAGAGTTTTCCAGGGAAAGAGGTATACAAAAGAGAAGGAACTCGGCAATTACGGCGACATCTCCCAGGATTGGGCCAGAGAAGAGAGAAGGAAGGGCAAGAATACTACAGTCATGATCGATGGATATGCGGTCAGTAAAGAAAGCTTGTCTTGCGGAGATTGGGAAGCAGTTCCTACAATGGCCGGCAAAGACCCTCGTTTGGCAGAGCCGAAGCGAGAGAAAAAGCCAGCTGTAGTAAATCAAGAGGTAATTTAGCTCGCATGGACGCGATCACTGGGATCACTGGCTAACTTTATATAGCATTGTCAAGTATGTTGGGACGGTGGAGACCTCATTCTCTGTTCTGGTTGCCCTCGTTCCTATCACTACCAGTGTCTCGACAAGGATGCTAAAGCTCGCTCCCGTGGCATGATGAACTTCAACTGCACTCAGCATCAATGCTTTGACTGCCTTCAGAAGACATCAGACGCTGGAGGCATGATCTATCGCTGCCGTTGGTGTGAACGCGGATACTGTGAAGATTGCCTCGATTGGGATAAGACCGACCTGCTAGGGGAGAATCTGAAGGAATATGAGCTCCTTGGATTTCCCTCAGTAACCCAAGCGTTCTACATCAGATGCCCAAACTGTACGGATCACCATCTCGAGAATCCGGAAGCGCTGAAATTCTGCGATAACCGAGCTACCGAAATCGACACGCAATTCCAGAGCTTGCTAGACAAGCAAGCCTTAGTCGCAGCGGCAGCAGAAGTTGCAAAGAAGCCTGTCATGCCAACAAGCCGAGCTGAGTCGCTTACGGATGCAACGACCTTGGACGACTCTGGTGTTTGCACTCCCCAATTTAGCAACAACGACGTTATGCTCTCCTCAAGTTCACGGAAGCGTAAGGCTGCACCCGAGACTTTCAAGGCCACTCCTTCGAAGCGCTCGAATAGAGTAACGGCTTAGACTGGGCAGATGTTTACTTAATGTAATGGAGGGATAGATGAGCTTCAAACTAGGGACAAGGGTAAAGCTACAATGTTCTAAGGGGGGTTGGTGTTCGGGCTTATCATACACCTACGAAGATACCTTTGTTCAATGCCTTCTGGTTACGATGTACTTTACTGGGCGATGGTAAGGATTGCCAGCGCAATCGCAGAGAATGTAACATAGTTTCTTTCGCTATTGAGAGACTAGCTACAGAGACACGTGTAGCCAATGTAACTTTGCCCGTAGAAACATCGGTGTTATTACTTACGAGCCTACCTTACCCTACCATCTTGAAGCCTGATTTGAAGAAGGAGCGTGAGGAAGTATTTTAGGGTTTCAAGTTTGGAAAAGTACTAGCCCGGTATTTAAAATCGCTTACCATCGGAACCAACCAATCCCTCCACTCAAGGTTACTTAGGTACGAGGGCATGCTATATCGACAAAGAAAGTGAAGGATCTGTGAATGCGATGGTGTCGGCGGCTACATAGGGCGTCTAAGGCTCGCGTATGTTCAATATAGGCGCCGGGTTGCTGGTTCAAAGAGTTGCCCAAATGTCACTGAATCTTCGACCGTGACCATCTAAAATGGCACCATATTTTCCTTTGTATGTCTCACGGTCAGACGGGAAATTGGACGTTTTATCATCAAAAACCAAGAAGATAGAGCGTAATGAACCTACTACCTCACAGCTCAACGATACCCCAGACTCGAAGGGGATATCTGATTTCTACAAGAGACTTGAGATCGGCGATGCCAAAGAAGTCGACTGGAGAAGAAAGCTGGGAGGTATGCTCATGAGGGAGCTAGGGGGAAAAGAGCATCTAGGTAATTCTGGCACCATAAACAGTTCGTTAAGACCTCTTACTTATATACATAGGCAAAAACTACATTCTTGCAGCCTTACCGGAAAATTATCGGCTGTACGAACACGTGAAGTTTACAACTTCAGAGACTACTGGCGAGTTACTGAAACCAATGAAAAATCATGCGAAGGGTCCTAACGATCGTCAAGATGCCTATCTGTACGGTCACCCTCAAGGTCGTAAGAAGCGGTATAGGAGCCCGGGGGATTATTTCCCACATCTGTTATGGCTTGCTACGGATGAAAGTGGGGATCCTGACAACTGCTCCTGCAAAATTTGTGCGCCAGATGACCTACAGATCACCGAGACTCTAGCAAAGGTGAAGTTCGAGCCAGTGAAGGAGGAGGTAGCAGTCAAGAAGGAGAGCTCTCCGGTCAGGACTTCGAGTTTCAATTCAAACCCCGTCGTTTTAGTTCCGAAGCGCCAGATACTGCAGGAAATTATTCAGAAACCGGTAAACAAACCTGCTCCTTCTCCAGCTCTAACCCCAACACCTCGTATGGCAGCTCCTCCAGCGGTAGTATCGAGTCCCCTAGTACCGGCCAAATGTTACGAACAGGACCAAGATGCGCATTACAACAAATACTTGTTCCGGCCAGGGGAGCTTGTATGGTTCAATAGAGGCAATGCTTGGGGTCTTTCAGTCATCGTTAGACGAGATTTGTTCAAAGATCAGCGCCACCAAGACCGTCCCAAATATCTTGTACAGCCACTTTCTCATCCTTTCGAACATCCACCGCTGAAGATCATTACCCAAGAAGAACTCTTACGGCCATGGCTGGCGTGGAGTGCTCCTTCACCAACACATCAATCTCTTAGCGCATTAGGTCTGACTTATAACACTATTGATTGGAAGGCTGTTCTTGATAAGCGGTATGGCGATGGAGACCCTGAAGTAGATGGCAGTATTTTCGCAGCAAAGGCAATAGATGACAGCTTCACACTTGTCGAGCCCTTGAGCAACAACACTGCTACAACTGTCACAACAGGCGAAAGATTCTATAATGGTATTTACCTTGGTGGTGAAAAGGTATGGGTTGGAGAGGCAATTAGACTCCGAATTGGTGGCGGGCAGGACATTATGATAGTTCATCACATTGTCGAAAGGCTGAAACCCGGGTCTACAAACACCGCATCTGCAATGATCCACTTCGTTGGCGATGTCTATAGATTCGCTACCGTCAACTATGTCCCGGGCGTCGAAGCTCCAGATACTCGCCATCTCCCTACTCGATTTAAGCAAGACCTCGACTACCGTAACAGAGCCACCATTCCTACGAAACGCACTATCTCGTACTGGAAGATCATACAGGCCAAAGCTCGCCTCGGCATTGCTGAGGTCAAAGGGCGCTGGTACGAATCAAGCATCCTGCTCCCCATCCTACGTGGCGCTCAAGACTTCACTCAAGATCTACGCCGTGGCGAAATCAGCGACGTCGGCCAATGGATGAATGGACGCGGCGACTCTTCTGGAGCCGGCGCTCCCAAGCCAGGGACGAGGCATTTCGATCGCCTCGAGGCTTTTGGAAAGGCAGTACCACAAGGAATACGTATTAGCAGAGGCTTGGACGGACCTCCAGAAGACAACATTTTCCCAATGGAGCCGGCACCGCCAGTACCCGTGCCGTCTGAGATGGAGGAGGAGCAGAGGCAGCAAACACACCACGGCGCGCAACAGGGAGCACAACAAGGCGTGCAAGGCGTTAGCGATGGGGATATTGCTGAGTTCATGGATCTGGATAGGATGGAAGATGGATATGTGCAGCAATATGTGGAGAATGGGGGACAGTACTATGAGAGGTGACGGCGCTGTCAAGGGTAAGGACTTGGCTTGTGCTCGTTTAAGGCTGATTGAAAGGCCGGGAAAGCTCGATCAGCGTCCCACCTATGGTTGTTGGTCGAATTCTTCAGTGCCCACGAACTTGTATCGTAGGTAAATGGTCTACTAGGTTTATGAGAAGCCTCTTATCGAAAAGTGCATATTCAATTGTTCTATCGGACAACCCAAGGAAATATCCTTCCTGCTTCAGCCCTTGACTCTCTTTATCCACCCCCAAAATCCTGGTCATGTATCCACAAGCGTTATAAACCCATTCAAACCTCCAGAACAAGCTTCTCCCCACTAACTCCCTTCTTCCACTCATCCAACCCCATATTCGCCGCCTCCAAGCCCCCCTCCAAAACCCGAATCTTCGGACTCGGCACAAACTCCCCCGTCGCTAACTTCTCCTTCAACCAGACCCCAAAAATAAAGTGGAAGCTCTCCGTCCTCTCCTCCTCATCGTTCGGCGCCGCAACAAACTTCACCTCCACGCCCTCCGTCTTGGGCGAATCCTCCGATAACGGAATCGCCGATGCTAGCTTCGCTACACCATCGCCTTTGAACTCTTTCAGGATATCCAGGCAGGATTGCAACTGACCGACCGCGTCAAAGCCCGTCTGGATTTCCACGCCGTCCTCCTTGGCCGCCTTGACGATACTCTCCACCACACCTTCGCCTTTGTAATCAAACACCTTGCTCGCGCCTAGCCCCTTCAGATACTCATGATGCTTCTCGCTCGCCGTGACATAAACGTGGAACCCCATCAATTTCGCAACCTGCACCGCCGCACTGCCGATACTGCTCGCGCCCCCCCACACCAGCATCCCCTTCTTGTCCACAGTCGTGTAGGCCGCGTCACGTGGTATACCTATGCCGAACCAGCCGGCCCACGTCGTTGCGACGGCCATGGGGAGCAGACTCGCCTCGTTGAAGCTCATAGTCTGCGGCAACGGCACCGCGTTGGCAGCGGGGACAAGCACGCGCGTCTGGAAGGCGCCGTAGTCGGGGGCGCCTTTCATGAAGAAGCAGGGTGCGAACGCAGCGACGCGGGTGCCAGGTCCGGGGGCGTCAGAGGAGACAGAAGAGCCGGCGGAGAGGACGGTGCCTGCGATGTCGGAGCCTGGGATCGCGGGGTAGGAGGCGATGGCGAAACCGGCTTCGCGCTGGTACCAGTCGATTGGGTTGAGCGCGATCGATTTCACTTCGATGAGGAGTTCCTTGGGACCTGGAGTGGGGGTCGGGCGGTAAGTGACTTCGAGGCGAGAGCCCTTTGAGGGGAGGATGGCGGCAAGGTGTTGGCCTGAGGGGGTGGAAGACATGATGCGTTGGTGGGTTGGTTGTGCTTTTGCTGAGATGCGATTGATGGGACTTGAGATGATGCGATATAGAAAGCGCGGTTGACGATGAATGACTAGGTTATGGATATACATGCATAATGTTAAAACAAGAGAACAGAAACTGGGTTTATAGTTCTTTCATATAAAAGAATACTCAGTCGTTTCGTCTGTCTGTCGTAAACTCCGACACGGATTTAACGGGGTTAGTGTGACACGTCTAAGAACCTGAGGCAACGCCATACACGGAGCAGTTGTTGAGCCGAGTCAATTGACTACAACTTCAACAAGACTCGGGGGGATGGGTGGTACCGAAAATTGCATTAATAGACATTGCCGGAGGATGATGGACCGAAAATCGAAAAGGGCTTTCGACGCTTTCTCCTCGCCTTGGTTGAGCTCAGACGACATTGATTTAACAACACAGTAACTTTGACCACGGAATACTTAGGCAACTAAAGCAGGTAGACTGAACCCGATGGCATTGACCGACCACCAGGAGGTGCAGGAACATGAACATGATTGGTCTCAATACGGAGTAAAGATGTCCGAAGAAACTGTCTGTTTTCTAACAGTAGCATAATTATTAATCAAGGTTCATTTGACACCTGGAAGTCGTCGATCTTATAGCTAACCGCCATAGAGTCCGGCAATTTCCCTGACATGTCTGGTAAACCGAGCTTTCGTACCCTTGCGGCACGTCTCGGCTAGAGTAAGTGACTTTGTCGCGTCAATCGCGTCTGCGCGTCTGCGTGTCCTTAAGCTAGCTTGCAGTATAACTTAGCCATGTTATAGTGTTTATGTACCTATCGAACGAGATCTCTCTGATATTGAGATACCTGACGAAGAGGGATCTAAAAAGCGTCACGTCTATCCTCAAAACCTAGTTCTCCTGCGCTTTGTAATTTCTATTCGATAGTATCTATATTTCACTCCGCAAGGTAGACCTCAACGTATTTCAGGCCACTACGCAGCATTCCGTCACGTAGCAAATGTATCAAGAGAATTACATACGATGGGACCAATTTTCGTCCGGAGTTCTCTGTGGAAGCATACTTCCTGCGGGGTTGCCGCCAACTCGGTCCGGGTGCTTCACAGATCCAAACCCTGACTAACAGTCTAGATTTGAATGATGTTGAATTGTTCACTATGTTTACACTGACCCCATGGCCAACCAGACAAATGCAGCGTTTTCAAATCTATTGCCGAGGGATATTGCAGGTACAAAGAACTTGGCTCTTTTCAACAAGATTGCCCAGAGAACGGCGAATTTATTACTCGCTCTGTTATGGGCTGAGGAAACTCACTATGCTTGAGTCTATGAAGAGCAAAGAATCCTGGGGCTGTTGGCATGCAGGACAGTACAGCATCTCCAAGTACCGCTTGTTATACGGTATTGGCTCTCCTCTCTTCCGTTTTTGGAATCCTTTTCACGCCTATCCAGGCAGCTGGCACATTGGACTGTCTTTGGATCTTGATCCTGTTCACGATGCGGACGGCCCATGGCAGTTTTGGCTCCTTAACTATGCTCTCTCTCAAACGCGAAGAACCTTCCGTACCTTCAAACATGCTGACTAGAGCGAAATCTCGCCATGTGCGTTGGATACCAGGATTAGTATGGCGCCAAAGCTCCCTCGAACATACTTTAAATGCTTATCGTCATCTTGAGGGACTCTTTCTGCGCCTTGCTTCATATGACGATGGAGCCACAGCTTACCCACACATCGAGATTCTTCCGGCTCTTCTAGAGGCACAACTGGACTGAAGCGCTTAATTTTAAATTGTTCGGAGGACTGGGAAGACGGGGACGAACCAGGAACTTTGTACTCTTACGGGCACATCTTCCCCACTGCAAGGGAATCGGAATAATCTAGAATACCTCAACATGGAAGGTGTTTCCGTAAGGGCAAAGAACCTGTAGTTTTTATTAACGACTAGAATGCCAAAAGTGTCGTGTCTCGTAATTTCGGCAGTCCACTTACTTGACGATACTTGGCAAGGCATGACTGAGTGGGTGCGTCATTCACTGCACCTTTCATCATTGTTCATGACCGGGCATCTGCACTGTGTGTGCCACCGTTCGGGCCATTAGAAAATGGTCCCTATGACGATATGTCTCATATCAACGATTCCATCACACACTTCTGGAACGGACTCGAAGACTACGTGCTACAAGTGGTCAGCACTCATGTTTACCCAAGGACATGCCAAAGTCTGCATCGCTAGAATACCTGATGAGCTTGCCATCTTGATCCACTAACGAAAGACCTCGTCAAAGCATTGATACCGAGCTATCAGCAATTACTTCAGAGGTTCGACGTAGCATTGAGTTTCCGGCCAAGCTTTACGTATTGAATCATGGTTGTTGAAACCGACAGAATTTGTGCTCAGCAACTGCTACATACGCAAAGCAATAGCGAAACCGAGTTTATTAGAATCTTGACGTTCTCAAAGCCATGTCGCAAGAAACCCACGTCTGCCCCAAACAATGCCCGGAACCACTAGTCGAAGAACGCCTGCAAGACGAAGTCGAATACATTATAGCGGGTCACTCCGGAGACAGACTTGGTCGCGGAAGCCCCCTGGACGATATGGAGCAGATGAAGCAGGACGTCGCAATCCTCAAGGCCAAAAGTCAAGCCTTGGCAGAACAAAAGGCCAAGTACATACACGTACTAAAGAACCCCCTTTTACAAGAAATGGTCGACCGCCTACTCCAAGAATCAGATGGCTATATGCCAATAAGCAATGAGGACTACCACAGACTTCGGAACCAATTCTTCGCCACGTCCCCAAAGACGTTGAGAAAAGAAAAGGGCATAGCGCCAGTTGGGAGGGGGGCCTGACCGCTGACGGAGACGACGCGGTCGCGGATGCAATACTTTTCGAGCGCGATCGATATACAGACATGGATATATATCGAGAATTGTACGACTTAGACCAGGCACGAGTCCTGGAGAAAGACCGTACATGTGCCTTCTCCCTTGAGCATATCCCGCCAGAAATCTAATTGAACCCGCAGACTCCACGAGCGAGGACGGAGGGCTTTTCGCGGTATTGAACGCTCACGCGTCCATGCTCGCACCACGGAAATCGGTCCCTGATGATATCAAGGCCGCGTTTCGAGTCTTTCTGGTCCAGGTTATCAACCATTGGCAGCAAAGGTCCCAACAAGGATGATAGCGGCCCACTTGGCGCTGCGTGCAGGGCTTTCTGGGAGGTGTAATGGGGCTACGGGATTAGACTTGAGATGGAAAGCCGGTCAGTTTGGAATTCGGAGAGGTGTTTAGATGTTATAGTAGGGCTTAGACGCGCTAGGTTAGCTTGAAAATGCGAGAGTTATTGGGATGCATATCGTGTGACATGGATTCGAAGAGACTCGCCGTCTGCAAGAGGCCTATCTATATGTGAGCCCCCAATGGGTATAAACGTTTTCCACAATTTCCAAACCAAACCAGCATCCGCCACATCCCCCATCACCACATCCATTACCCACCCATCCACGACCTTCGAATCTAGCAAACAATCAGATCTTCCAACCCCACCTTTTGCTATGCGCATACCACAAACGATCCTCTTGTCGATGTGGAAGAGACGTCAGTTTCAGACGATGGTCCTTTCGGGGGGGTTTGCGAAAGTTTAACAACCGAAAACCAAAAAGTCAGAGCGGACGACCGGGAAGAGAGAGTCATTAGTTTGGATCGATATTTTACAGATGCCAATTCCCTTTATCCAACTCTCTTTATCCGCGCACGCAATGAAGTCGAACCCCTAGCTTACAACAATACTTTCTCATGAATCCAACGCACTTAAAGATGGCATAGTGAGATTTTTCTCGTAACCAAATAAACAAGATTATCATATATGTAGCTCGACAGCTTGCGGACACGCTCTTTGCGTGGACCGGTGAAGGTGTTGCTTTCTGATTCTGAAATTTTTTTATCAAGTCACATGGTTGAGTAATGGAAGCAATGCCCCTTCTAAGATCGACAACGCTCATAGAAATCGATTGTGCTAGATGCTAAGAGTGCGTTTGGTTAGCATGGAAATCCTCCATGTTTTCAAGGCAATGGACTATTGGCGGCTCTGCTTGGCCAGTAACCATGACGCACCCGATGCATCAACGCACTGCTTCTATCTTTATACTTACAACACCGCATTAAGCGGCGGATGCATAACATTGAAACCCTCTTATCCAGCAACTCTTACGTCGAACCCTCTTCCCATGCCGGATTCTGTGTGTAGCTTAGCCATAACCCAGTTAGCGTACGGAGTAAGATCAGCTTACCTTTCTCAGAATCACCAGCCCTTCCAAATTACTTGCCAAACTGATGTACTGCTCATCCTCCAACTCTGCCCTCTCCCCGTACGCCAATAATACCGGCGTGCTCTGCGTCTGCCATCCCGTAATCGTCTTCGGCCTCCCTGCCTGGCCTACGACATCGACCGCCTGGCCAACCCTCACATTCACCTGCTGCGGTTTTAGGTCTTCGTCCAGCGTGACGAGGAAGCGGGGATGCATGGCGGTGACAATAAAGTATAGGAGGTAGTGTGATTCGCCGAGGATAAATTGCTTAGCATCGATCATGGCGATGAGGACAGTAAGAAGACCCGCAGCGGCGACGCGAGAGAGGACCTGGCGGTCGGTGTGGAAGGGGTTGATGGACATGGTGCCTTTACCCATGTGTAGGAGACCTTGAGCTATGCGCACCATGAAGAGGGAATTCTGGTCCCGATGGTAGTAGCTAGCGAGCTGGCGCAAGAGTTGGGCAAGACGAGCGTTGTTTGTGCCTGCGCCGAGGAGACCCATAGCAAAGATGGCGTTGATAGCGACATCGTTGTCGTTGTCGTGGCTGTAGCGGGAGAGAGTATCGTAGACTTTCATTTGGGGGTTGCTGGGACTGATCAGGCCCATGGCGAGGGGAACTGCTTTGCGAATGTTGGGTTCACCATAGTGCATCAAGTGACCGAATTGGCGGAGGACCATTTCTTGGCCTACTTCTTCACCCATGGAGATGAGCGACAGCCCGAGAACTGCGTAGGTTTGGAGGAGCTCATCGCCTTTCTTATCTTCACTATCCTCGATGTGGTCGTTGCAGATATGCAAGAGCTCTTGCAACTTCAATACCGTTCCAGTACCGGCCCAAGCACAGACTTCCGCAAGGACTGCCGCTGGCTTCGCCATAGGATGGTCGATAACCTTCAGCGTTTCCAGGATGACCTCAACCTCTTCCTGCCGGCCGAAGAATAGAAGAGCAAGTCCCAACGACATGAAGCGTGTCCACTTGTCCTTGAGCTGCTTCTGTCTTTCCTCATCAAGCAGTGTTGTGATGATGGCCTCGCTCACACGGTCATTTGATGATCCAACAAATATTAGACCTAATGAAAGCGCAGCCATAGCCGAGAGTTGCATGTCCAGAGATGTATCCTCAACGATTGGGAGCAATAGCTCGAGGAGGTCCTCTTTATTTGCACCTGCACATGCTAGTCCAAGACCCATAATGGAGGCCATCCTCATTATTACATGCTTGCTGTTAAGATTGTCCTCAGTGCTAAGCAAGGCCAACGCAGGCTCTGAGTCCATGCGTACACCAGAGTTAAGGATACCAGTCGCGAGTAGTGCGCCGGCTTTGATTTCTTTCTCATCGGCATAGGAAAATTTGTCGATTTGATCAAGCCCCGACTCGATATCCCACCGCAGCAGCATTCCCATTGATGCGGTCGTTGACACCATGCCATCATCTTTTGTTTTCCACACCCAGCTAGTCTTCTCGCCTTCAACCAGCATCATCTTGTCGTTGCCAAAACCGGCATTGACAAAGGCATTGACGAAAGCACTTGCGAGATTGTGTCTCGCAGAATCCACGTTCGTAAGGCCGGCTGTTCGACTGCTCTCTAGATGGCTCTTGTAGATATCTTCAGGCATTTTAGGGTCGAGGATATTTAGTTCCTTCCCTAGAGATTTAAAGTGGTCCGGCAACTTGGTATTACTCAAGCACTCAAGGAGCTCCGGATCTGGTTCTTGATCCTCTGAATCGTCTTCTGGGAGCTCCAACCATATCTGTTGCCGTGCGACTAGTAGAGCCATTTGCTTTCTGAGGGCTAGGTCTTGCGTGCAGTCAAAGTCTTGGTATATTAATTCGAAGTTGTTGAGTCTTATGGCAAGTACCATAGCTTGCGGGAGTTTGTTGTACCGTTTGTAGATATCATGTGCACAAAGAAGGAATTGCTGATCTTCTGGATAGGTGAGGAGGTTCACCATGCTGACCATGTAGAGACAGACTCTCTGATAGGTGTTTTCGTCCACATATTGCTCTATTTCATGTATCCTCTCCAGCTCGCTCAATAGATCCACAGCATCTGCCTCGGCGTTGTGACTTAGGAAGTAGGGCACGAGCGTTCTTGCAAGCTCAACGAGTGATGTAGGATCACCATCATCCGTCATTACAGTTTGAAAGTCGATCCCAATCTCGAGCGCCAAATGTCGGACATATTCATGACCCCACGACCCTAGATCTTCGGAAGGTGAGAGCAGGCGGTAGTTGAGTGTTGCAAGTTTTGTCTCATCGCCCAGGGTCATACCAAGCACTGATAGAACATCTGCGAGAGATTTCTGTACTGCAGGTCAGTTCATAAATGGCAGAACTTGTGTCGACATGTATACCTTTTCTTTCCCCTCTGACCAGCTTTCGTAGCATTGTTCCAACTCTTCGAAATGTGGCCGCAGAAACTTCAGTGGTTTTGGTACAGCAGTCATGGAGGATGTGGAGGTTTTGATGAAATTTTTGATGGCATCAAGGGCAGGTACGTAGAGGCTTGTATCGGATTCCTGTTTGTTGGCAACAATAAGCATGAAGGTGAATGCATAGAGCTTGCGGAGTTTATTACCTTTAGACGTGAAACAAGCATCTCTAGCTCAGTCTTGAGCTGTTGGTCTTCCTCATTAAGTTCCTCTATGGGGGTCACGAGTCTTAGCTATAGCACCATAGCTTACAAGACGGAAGATTACTTACCCTCCTGAGGCTCGTCTCCTTTCTTGCCGTTTATGATAGGCTTGCCATCCTTATCCTTTTTTATTTCTTCCATCTTCTTGCCGTCTTCTGATGGCTTCTCGTCCCCCGCTTTTCCCTTTCCCTTCTCCGCCGCAGTTGGCTCTCCATTCTCCTTTGCCATCTTAGCCGCTCGCCAAAGAAACACCAGACAATATTAGTAACGCAGTTGAATAGGCCGCAAAGCTTGTTCGGGTGAGATGGCAGAGAGAAGTGAGACAGTGATTATACAGATGGTAACTTTTCAAAAGGCGTTTTGGTATTGGAGGAAAGCTGGTTAATGATTGTGAGGTTGATGGGTGAGATTGATGCGCGTGAAGCTTGGAGCTCGAAGGCGGCCTCGCTTGACGTTGATTCGCCGCAGAGCCGCAACCACTTTGACCGCACACTGTTGTTCGAACACATCTTCCGGAATAACTTCTTAATTTTTTTTCAGCAAAGAAATCGTATGTTATATCCTTCGCAATGAAGCTCGACACCAAGCATTTACGCTACCTCACCAACGAGGACTGGCGAGTCCTCACTGCCGTACGTCTTGCGCCCTCCACCCCACTACACATAGACTAACAACTGACCAGACCCCCATAGGTGGAAACAGGCAGCAAAAGTCATGAAGTCGTCCCCACGCCTCTCATCGCTAAGCTTTCAGGCCTTCGCGGAGGTAGTGGTGTCCATAAATGCATCTCCACCCTTGCCAAAGCCAACCTCATCGCCAGAGTAAAGAACGCTTCATGTATAACAACTTGCCCCTCCTTAGCTTCCGTCCTAAAGCCCTGCAACTAATAGCTTTCGCATTAGACGACGGATACCGCCTCACCTATGGTGGCCTCGACTACCTCTCCCTCAATACGCACCTCAAACGCCAAACCCTCTATAGTACTGGCAACCAAATCGGCGTCGGAAAAGAATCCGATATCTTCGTCGTCGCCTCATCTTCCGGAACCCAACATGTCCTCAAAATCCACCGGCTCGGCCGTATATCCTTCCGCACCATAAAAAACAATAGAGACTACCTCCGGCACAGGAGTTCTGCGTCATGGATGTACATGAGCCGGCTTGCTGCGTTAAAAGAGTTTGCGTTCATGAAGGCGCTGAGGGAGAATGGGTTTCGGGTGCCAGAGCCAATTGCGAACAGTAGGCACACGATTGTAATGGAGCTGATCGATGCGTTTCCCTTGCGACAAATCTCCAAAGTTCCGGATCCCGCAGGACTATACACAGAATTAATAGAGATGATCCTGAGACTGGCGGAATACGGCTTAATCCACGGAGACTTCAACGAATTCAACATCCTTATCAAGGAAGACGAAGTCCCCTCAGCAGAACCTATAGAAAAGGAAGAAAACCCCACCGCCTCCATCAGATTAACTCCCGTCCTTATTGACTTCCCCCAAATGGTCTCCATCGATCACGCCAACGCAGAAATGTACTTCGACCGCGACGTCAATTGCATAAAACGCTTCTTCGCGCGGCGGTTCCACTTCACCAGCGATGAACCTGGTCCATTCTTTGCGGAGGCAAAGAAGCGGGTCGGTAGGGTTGGAGGGAAGCGGCTAGACGTTGAGGTCGAGGCATCTGGATTTTCCAGAAAGATGGCAAAGGACCTAGAGAAGTACATGCAAGAATTTGGCGCAGATGGGGATGGTGGCAATGGTCGAGATGAAGAGGATACACTGGAGGACGTCGATACCGGCGAGGAGGAGAGGGAAGAAGGAGTCGAAACACATAGTGGCGCATCCCAAGATTCAAAACCCTCTGGAAATATACGAAATATTGGGGAGGAAGGCAAGGTTTCTAATACTCGCGAGCAACTAAGCGTACCGATCTCAGAGGCATCTAGCATGTCTTCAGGCGACACATGAATAATTGACCTTGCAACGTAAAGAATGCAAATGGTTTGCCACGAGGAATTGATGGGTGACGAAGTCAAGTCCATTGATGCTAATTCTAAGTTCTGATAGTGGAAGCTGAAGCAACTGGGAGCTAAAACGAAAAGGAATTGATGCTTCCCCGAGGCCGATGCATAGAATGACCATGAAATCCGCCTGACTGAACCGACCTTTTACAATTTGACGCCCGAAGGATATGCCGCTATTATGCTGAGAGAAAGCCATCCACCCTGCTAATTGATATGCTCCTTATGTCCGTCCACGCCATATTAGATGCCATTGCCGGAGCAATACAAAGGATGCTCGAAGATGGAAGTGATAAGGTCATATGGAGTACTAATTATGTTGTCCTTGACGTAAGAGAAGATTGCGACCGTTGGTGACCAGATACTAATATTCTCCGTATGGCTGCATATGAATGATCGTAAAGTGTGGGACTGCGAGGTCGGGACCCGGAAACTATTGACGGGATAACCCATGGGTGATAGCTGCCATGGCCGAATTAAAAAGCGACTGATAGCGAGGACGTTTTGAAGAAGAGAACCGAGCCTGTGCTCGACCATGGCTGGTAATGTGTTGGTCAGATCTAAAGCTTAGACTTGGAAGGCGACAAATCCGCCTCTAGATTTACAGAGATGCCATTAGAACATGGCCTCTCGTCACCAGAATCCGTAGGTGTACTTGGAGTTCGAAGAGTGTTGCCACCAGCCGTTCCAGAATTGTGCGTAGGTATCTTGGCAGCATCCACACTGGGGCTCTCAATTTTTATTCGGGAGGATTGGCGAGCTGGAACCGGAGCAATACCTAGGTGTGGTCTGTCTCCAACCACTGCAGCAATCTGAGCTTCACGCATCATTTGCTGATGGGCGAGCATGCTAGGACAGTCAGCTACAGTCAGCATTCATATACTAAGAAACGTACCTTGGATCTGGCGAAACTGGCGACCGACTCACCCAGCTCGCATCTGATCCCAACACACGGGGTTGAAAGGGACTCGCAAAAGCAGCTGCTGTCGGGGAATAACGCCATGCGACACCGTGGCTGTACTCACTCGCTTTGTACTGGCGACGCTCTGCTGTGCTGGTTTTGAGTTTCTTCTGATCTTCCGTGTCCGCAAAGCGGATTTGAAGTGTCTTGCTATTGTCTCCTTCGCCAATTAGCTTACCATGGAATTCGTTGATAATCTTCTGGCAGATCTCAGGAGTCTCGAATCTATGCACATAATTCAGCCTGAGAACCTTACTATGGAACACAAGCACAAGGCTTGCTCGGCTTAATGCTCACCTAATGAAGCCTACTCCACGACTTGTACCAATGGTGTCCTTCAAGACAGTGTGCCCCTTCGTTACAATGTCCGGATACACACTCGTAAAGATCGCTTTCAAGTCCTACTGAAGGTTAGCCGGACCCCAGTAGAAAGAAACGCAAAAAGGCAGGCTTACAGGATCGGTCATTGTCATCGGGAGATTGGACACGTATAGATTGTTGTTGTGGGGATCACTTAACGTCTTGAGTCGGGAGTTGTGCGATGGCTATCTCTGCAATTAGTCTACTGCTGAACGGGATTTGGATACAGCATCTTACTCTTGCATACTTCGCCTCATAGCCGAGAAAATAAAACACTCGAATGCAGTTTTCGGCATCAACGAAGTTGTGAAATCGGATGAATCCGAAACTGAGTTGGTGTTAGCAACGTACAGGTAAGCTTCGACTGCATTCATGTCCTTACCCCTTGCATTGCCCGTTCGCAAGGTCGATCATTGCTTTAGCGCTGTCTACGTCTCCAAAGCGCTGCCCGTACTTAAGGATCAGCTCGTCGGTGGTAGAAGGTGGGAATCCCCTGATGTAGACGTTCGTTGTTGACTCAGTATTGTTCAAGATCTTGTCGAGGGTACCACGACCGCCTTCTGGGCTCCAAAGCGCAGGTATGGCTTCTGGGATTTCCGGGTCTATCTTGATGATATTACTGAAGTCCAAGAAATAGTATTGCTTGTTGTAATCTTTCAAAATTTGAGGAGCCGCATGGGCAGGGATAGCCTGCTTCGGGGATGGTGTGCTCCAACCGTTGGGTGAATAGTATGATGGCTGGTATCCGCTATTGATAGTACTTGGGAACAGCGGAGTTTGCGGGCTTGATCCGTCGTTGGACGACCAAGACGTGCGACGAGGCGCGGAAAGCTCAGGGACTTCCCGTGGGATCTGCTGGGATGACATCCAATTTTGGCCTCGGGGAGTATTGGGGAAGTTGCGAGGTCCAGACGGAGATATTCCATTGTAAGACACCTGTTGAAGGTAGGGCGCTTGTAGTGCAGCTATGTTGTAGGTTCCAGGATACTGCTCGTAGCTACCTTGAGTGGTAGGCATGGCCGAGAAAACCACGCTACCGTCAGCAGCGACTTGATACATCATCTGGGGCTGGCTTGGAGTGCCAGGTGTGGCGTTCATAGGGACGATATTAGCAGGAAATGCATTGCTATTTGACTTGATCGGCCCAGAGTAGCCCATGCTGCGAAGGTTAACCTCTCTAAAAGCATTGGCAAGGCCATCCATCGAAAGACCTGCGTTTTCGTTGTAGTTCGTGCTCGGGTTTGTGGCCGTGTACATTTGTCCCTGGGATTGATATTGTCCAAAAGGTGTACTATAGCCATATGGATTGGGGTTTGTAGATTGTATGGCACCACGGCTCTCGGTAGCTGAAGGCTGCATATTTTTGGGCACAGCTACCTGGAAGGAGGCCGTATAAGCCTTGAATGCAGCTGTACGTCGACAGAAACAGGCGATAAAAGTTGATGACAAGGGGAGGGAAGACACAGCCAGGACGGAAAGCAGGAATAGTACTGTAAAGATAGCCACGACATGTGATTATAACAATTCACAACAAGAGGAGCAACCCAAAAGCTTTGGAGCAGACAGAAACAGCCTCCATGCACCAAGACCATATTTGACATGAGATGGAAGCCGGTGCGACAGGTACGAGAAGTTGTACACTCACGCGTAATGTACTCTGCCCGCAAGGGTGGTATTTGCCTAAGTCGCTTAGATCCGACACCTGGTCATAGCTAGGTCAGCAGACTCTGCGCTTGTGGAAGGATGGCTGTAGAACGTACTACGAAGTCCTAGTAATGTCTCAGGAACAGTGCAGCAAGTATTGATGGTCCAAAGTGTGATGACTGCCGCTGTAATGTAAATGTCAGGCTCGGAGAATATTTGTTGTGTTGAGCTCAGGGTCTTGGGCCTACAAGAAGTCTCTGGTGTTGACAGGAAACTGAGCAAGCTCGATATGATACGAGCAAGGAGTACAGTGAATAACAGTGCCTATGTGAGCAAGGAATCTGCCAATAATTGTCGAATGTGCAAATAGCTGAAGGGAGAAGTGAGAGGAATCTGGTGGATGTTGAGAAGGAAAAGAGAAGCTGGGTAGATATTGGGGAGTAAATAGACGCTAGCTCGTAATCTTAGAGTAATATCATGAATTGGGAAGGTTCGAGGAAGGCAGCTCTCATATCCACGTCACCCTCGAGCAGTTACCGAAATCAGAAGGAGCATTTGATGCGACAATATTCTGGCTTTGTACAGAGTAAGATAGTATCAAGAGTCTTGGGTGAGAAGATGTTCAGAGGAGCAGCGTGCGAGATATATCCGAGCATTCTCTAAAAGGGAGCCGACGAATGACCCCTCAAGTATCTACCTAGAGTGTGCATACTGCAGCGTCATCGTTATCTCAGTCACTCAGGGCCGCTCGACGCAGACTAGATCTGACTAGTTATAACAGCTTTCAGAGTGTGTGGGAGTCTCTTCAAACAGCGACGACCAGGGTTACAAGCGCAAATTGCCGAGCTTCTTCTGGCGAAAGACCATTGTAGGAGATGTTCAAGGCTTACGTATTATTTTGTGACACGTCCAACCTGAAAAACAGATACCATCACTTTGAGACGCCATATCCGAATTGAAGCACCGGGCTAGCAATGCCTTCTATGGTACCTGGAGGCAGCGTCGCCCTCTGACCTACCGTTGGGAAATCATAATATCCCAGACATAGTGTCCAAGTATGTCGTCAGAAGACCGAAGGTCAGTCTTCAAGGCATTGCACTTGCCGCTAACATTATATCACAATAGCAAATCTGTACCGCAATGCAAGGCCTTCGACCTTACGCATGCCACAACAAAGTCATGGACGTCTGCGAAGTTCATCTTAGCTTGTGCGTGGCGCTGCCGCTTATGCATGAGCGTCTCCCTTGCTGTCGGACTTGCTCCTCTTTCGTATGGGGTTTTCGAGGAGATATGTAGTAGGGACTTAGGATTACCGCATGGCATTGATCGGTCCTCCAATGTAGGCTACTGACATTTTCCCATTGAGGGCCTTATCGGACTGTCTAGTGAGGTACTCATCACCACCACCACTAATTGTTGGCATTATCGTCGTTTTCGAGCAGAGGGTTTGATGTCGATCCTTGAGGGTTGCGCTATCGATAAACGCGCGGGGACCAAGCCGGCAAAGATCCCTCCCGCCAATCCCTTGGAAATGTTCAACATCATTTAGTTTAACGGTCCTGCCGCTCACGAGGCTCAAGAAGCCCTCGATGTACCAGTACACCCCAATTTCGGAACAATGCCCGCTGCTGTATGTCACAACATGTCTCACCGCCACAAAACAAGTACGTCCCAACTCCGCTTATGCATATAATCATGTCTATCCCGGATTTCCCTGCAGGGAGCAGTGTTTGTATCTGACTTGATCTTGCTGAAGACGACATGCGTATCTAGGACTTTTATCGCTTCAAAGACTATCAGCCTGCAAGGTATCGAAGCTACTCAATTGACCCATACAAGACTTCCTCCCATTGTTACACAAACCCCAACATTTGTCCCTCACTGCGGCTGATGCCCGATGCATAACGTCGGACCAGTCTTTGATCAGATCCCGCATGAAATAGAAGAGCCAATAATAGCACTATTACCTCACAAGGACTCTATTCCTCGATGGCAATGCAATACGTATACCATAGTACGTTGCTGGTAGGAGTTTTCACAAGTGTGTCCTTTGTTTCTATTTTATTGGCTCGCGCGTGTCTAGTCCTAGCAGCTCCTCGGTGACCAAATTGTCTACTTGGGTTACCGCTAGCTAGACCTGGTTGGTTTCTACACTGTCGAACGGTGGGGGTAAACCCCAGTAAGAGAATCCCAACTCTATACCGCAATCAGAAGTTCATGATACCTTTCACCGCATCCCTCGAGTAACCATGCACACAGCTTGAAGAGAAACAACAGGATATCATTTCTGGGCTATCTAGCTTTCGGACAGACTAAGATTTAAGCCCATACACAGCCAAAAATGAGACTTTTGTGCTCTTCAATAGTCACACATCTCGCGCTCTCAGTCCATAGCTGGACCACACCTGCTCAATACTAAAAGGAGTACGAAGAGAATATCGGAGTATATACCACCTATCTCTTCAATTTATCTTCTAAAATCTCGATCAACGCTGGCGAATATCGATAGTCCTCTCCACTGGTGCTATATTAACATTCCTACTTAACAATACTCCAATTCACTGGACCCCACTAGTCGGTTGGATGTACGCACAGCTTCAGAAATGTGAAACAGAGATCACATTCTACAAACTCGACCTATCACACAAATTTTTACTATTGAGCGTAACAAGAGGGGAGACGCTCATGAACTTCTTTCCAGTATGGGCTAGGGCTAACGCAGATATGATCTGATAATCCATTTTGGCTAATCAGGAATCATGCAGGCCGAAAGAAAAGCCCAGCTAATAGATGTTCAATGATTGACAGCACAATATCGCGCGATCAATATTCCCTTTTCGAGAACGGTGTACATGCCACAGCAAATGATACCGACATTCCACGTTCTTCTCAAAAGGAAATAAATTACCGCGATTCTATCACCAGCCATGTATGGAACCTTAGGAAAACAAATCTCATGTGTTCTCGATCTCCCACAATCACTGATATCCTTCAAAAATTCACTATGTAGAAATCACAGAGACTCCAATTCATCTACCGAAAGAACCCGTTTATAGAGCGTGCTGTACCTACCTCGGTAGGAAGGAAATTATGTACTCCATGCCAAACCAAGCTGTTGAAAAGCTGTTGACAAGCTGAAAAACAAGCAAGTCTATATATCCCACGCCCTCAGCCACCATAACGCAACCACAAAGCAGCTCATCGCCTGTCCCATCCCATCTACAATCTCCATGATAAAAAAAAAACACCTCCTCACTCCCACTGCTATACAATCTACGACCAAACATCCTCTTGATACTGCCCACTACTCCTCATACCCTTGACGACCTCCTCCCCCTTCTCGGCGCTCAACCCCCTCTGCTCGGCAATGATCTTGCCCAGCACCACGCTCACCTCTCGCGCCATATTACTCGCGTCGCCGCACACGTAGAAATTTGCTTTTTGCTCAAGCAGCTGGTTCACGAGCGCGGCCTGCTCTTGGAGGCGGTGCTGGACGTAGACTTTTTGCAGACCCGCGCGCGAGAAGGCGGTGAAGAGCTGGAAGCTGGGGAAGGTTTCCGTGAAGGACTGGGGAGGGAGGTTAGTGGGTTTGTGAGGCTGGATGGGGAGGAGTGTTAGGAGAGGGACTTACGCTCCACTCGTCCTTGTAAAGGAAGTCCTCGGCGGGCTTCCTGCATCCGTAGAAAAGTAGTGTTTTTCCGACCTCCTCGCCTGCTTGGGCTTGGGCAGCGCGCTCTTGCACGAAGCCGCGGAAGGGCGCTACGCCGGAGCCGGGGCCGACCATGATGATTGGCTTTGAAGGGTCGGAGGGGAGTTTGAAGTTGGAGTGGCGGACATGAACGGGGACGTGGACGCCGTCGTACTTGTTTCTGGGACCGGTGATGGCGTAGGTGAGGCCGTGAGGGTCGGGGTTTGGATCGCCGTGCTGCTTCTGCTTCAGGGCAAGGAGGTAGTTTGTGGTAACGCCCTTGACGATGTTATCGGAGCCAGGCACGCGGATTTCTTCGACCACGGCTGTGATGGAGATTTTCTTGGGCTGGACGAGGGAGGAGGACGAGATGGAGTAGTAGCGCGGCTGGATTTTCTGCAGGCCTTCGATCATGATGGAGAAGGGGATGGAGGCCCATGGTTTGGAGGAGTCTAATTTTTCGAGAAGTTGGGCGATGTTGAGGTAGTGATTAGAGACTTTGTCCTTGAAGTAGTCTTTGTCTTCGCCTATTCTCGTCATTTCGGCTTTCGATTTCTCGTCTGGGGCAAAGGGAGCGAGGGAGGAGACGAATTGACGGGATACGGTGGCGCAGATTTCCATGTGGTACCGGACAGCGGCGTCGTAAGTGGTTGGTGACGGGAAAGGGACTCGGGCGGTGGGGTCGAGACCTTTGACGCTAATGACGGTGTGACGCTTTTCTAGTAATCCGAGGACGGTTAGGAATCGATCGACCTCTTTTCCAGCGTTGGTTGGCCAGACGGCTACATGATCGCCTGTTTGGTATGATAGGTTGGATCCGCTGACGTCGATTTCCATGTGCAAGCAATTCCGATCCCTTACAGTGAACACCTCTTTTGATTCAACGATAGGCGCTATGTATGGGTTGTGCGAGTTATATGGTCCCTGAGACTTGCCCTCGAGGTGGTGCCTGTTCGGCTCGCCCAAGTACACCTCGTCCGCCTCTGGGCTTAGGTCCTCTCGTTCGGTCACGCTAAACACGGGCTCATAGACGGCTTCTCGCTCTTCGAGAGACATCTTCTCTGATAATTCTGTCCACATGGGTTCCTTCCAAGCCAGGAAATCCTCCTCCATTGTACCCGCGCCGTCGTCACCCTCCCCAGCGTTTCCAATTCTTGTGGCTCCAAATTTCACAAGAGCTGCGTTGACCCGTCGTACCATGGAGTTGTAATGCTCATACGTGTTGTTTCCAAGTCCAAATGCGACAAATTTGAGATTTTGCAGTGGTTTCTCGTCTACGCCAGCACCCTGGCTGAAAGCTGGTTCTTCGCCCGTAATGAACTCGTAAAAGTCGACTGCGTTATCCGTCGGCTCTCCTTCACCATAGGTTGCAAGCACAAACATAGCGATCTTGTCGTCTGGAAAGGTATCGAGATTCTCAAACTCGTAATCTTCCAAGTCCGCCACCATCGTCTTCAGTCCAAATCTGGAGGATCCTTCCTTGGCTAGTCTTGAAGCATAGTCCTCCGCAGTACCTGTCTGTGATCCGTAATATACGACGCAATTCTTCCCAGACTCATCCATCTTCTCCAGAATATTTCTCGTCTTTCCCGCCTTTGCTCCATTTGCCGCCGCATAGGAGCCCGCGTATGGATCTTTGGGTACCGCCCAATATGTTCCCTTGGTGAAATATGCGACGGTGCCCGCCAAGAGAGCAACGAGCACTATCAAGTCCAAAGTATCGATCTGAGCCATGTTGAACGGTCTGAGCGAGGTGATTAGTCTACGATTAGAGATCTCGAGAAACGTATACGCACAACCGCACCGGATAACCAAGGGCCCAAGGGGTGCAACTATTCAGATATGCGATGAGCAGCGAAAACAAGGATATTATCGGATGGCGAAAGAGGCGCTTTCCTGCAGTGACCCTTGAGGGATCAAAGAAAGGACCGTCGAGTCTCGGAAAATCGATCGAGTTGGCACTACTTGAGTGCAAGTGACCTCAAACTCCGTAGATACGCCCAAGGACAGTGTCTACCCACGCCTTATGATGCCACGACTAAAGCAAAGATCTTGCACGAATAGAGTGGACGCCAGACATCATGAATCATGATTAAGGTATTTCCACGATGGTCTACAGTATTCCGAGGGTCCGTTCCGCATATCAAGGCTAGATCAGCCCTACGGAGCATTTGGGCCTCAGAGACGAAAAGCGCGGATAGCATATTAATAAGTATAAGCAGGGAGAGTTGACCTCTCGTGTCTCTCACATAAGCTTTTATTATTATTGTCCGCTGCGTTGTCTTCCTTGACTATGAATATTCTGGTATGATGCTCTTAATCGTTCAGGAATACGGGGTTCACCTCCGGACTCTCGTGACACTAAAGTAGTTAGTGCTAGAATGATTAGCGTGCTCGCTTATCGATACCGATAAAGGATAGCACGTCAATGGCCGAGGATCCCTGGGATGCCTCTGCACTCTGCAGGCTGTCAGGTACCGTACCGTACCGTCCAAGGCTGTTGTTGCGCCTCGTCCCACGCGGTTGGCTTCGGAATGGAAACCACCAGACTGAAGAAACTTCACTTCATGTCAAACATGTCTGAGTTTTCGGGTTGACGTCGCGCCGTTGCTGCAGCATGGGTAAGCTCTTTGGGATTTCTTAGGGGTTTCGAGCCTCCACCTCAAGCCTCCTCACTATTCGCAACCGTGCAGGCTTCAAGAAGTACCCTGAACTCACACTGACATTTTATTCTTTGTAGCTGGGGTCCAGCCTGGAAATGCGCGGCCGTACGTTCCGAACAATGGTTCCAATCCCCCAGCGTACTACAGTTCACCACCTCATGCTGAGTCAAATGGCTTCGAGGTGCCGCGAGGCGTTTCGCAGGCACAGGATCGTTCAGCACCTAGGGGGAGAATACCAGAGCTTTTTCACATGAACACGTCAACTCATCTGACGCAACAGGCTGTGCAGACGCACTCACCACGGTCGCAGTCAAGCGCTGCGAGCGCCCCGTCACCTGCAAGTCTCAATAACGGCGGGATAGAACGCAGAATATCGGTAGCGCATGGCCACTACCGTCAAGGCTCGAAGTTTCAGGGTCCCTATCAGCATTCTCGGAACGCAAGCTTCGTCAATTCCCCAGCCACCAGCCCCTTAAGTCCACAGCTTACCGGCACGGCGTCCATCAATCCTGGTTTCAAACCAGAGTCCTCGAGCCTGACTATGGTGCACCATGTTGTTGCCGAGCCTCGCTCCACCGGCACGCCCTCCTCAAGTACAGCAAACGGCTCCATGCACACCCCATCGATATCGACTCCGGTGGGGGATCGCGATGTAGGGGATACTACAAACATGGTGCTTACACAAAAGAGAATAGATCGTACTCACAGCAGCAGAACTCGTCGAGACCACAGCCATCAACGCTCCCAGTCAAGGCAGCAGGAGCAGAAGACTGTGGGCGAGTATGCTCTACATCACCTCTTCAACTCGGTAAGTGAGTGTGACCTATCCAAGGCTATATTCTTATGTGACCAATAGTTTGTTCGACAAGCCGACTACAAAATAAATCAGTGCGTCACTGGAATGCTAGATGAAGATTTTCGAGTGGAAAGAATTTGTGGACCGGGCGTTGACCCTGAATTTGATCAGCTGATTTCAGCACTTGGGCATATAGCGCGTCAGAAACCCAAGCCTCTGATTGATACAATTATGTACTGGCGGAAAGCAAAAGGAGAAGCAGCCGCTAACGCCAAGGCGGAGATGAACCAGGTAGGTTCCCTCACCCCTAGGAACCCAGCAATGCTCACCGCACTCAGGCGAAATCACCACTCACTATGCAGCGAGGCCTTCTTAGGAGGAATACTGAGCCACCACATATGTTGTATCCTGGAATGGGCCAAGTGACACCGGGTATTTCCGACGCCAACTACCCAGCCTCATCTTCGTTACAAGATCTTTTCATTCAGGCCGAACACCGGTCATCCCTCTCCATCTATCTCCTATGTAGAGTCTTAATAGAAGTCTACAGCCAGACTGATTTGGCCTCCCTTACACCCCAGATGGCGGAGAAGTTGGAAGACATCATATTCGGACAACTGAAACAGATGGAGCTGGACCAGCTTCAGTCTTCACCCTTTCGGCTCGCTAATTGGACCATATACTGTCAATTGCTGGGTTCTATGAGCGGAATGAATTTGAAGAGCGTCTCACAGCGGTTCACAACGGAATTGAAGACCTACCAAAAAGATGTTGGTGTTAAGGGAGCAATTACAAAAGAAGTTGAGGACAGAGTCGTGCTGATGATTTTGGCCATGAAGCATCTCCGCGTCAGAGCACAACCTGAAGGCGCTTGGAAAGACTCTTGTGACTTCCTGCATGCTCTTGGGGAGCTGATTATCAACTCGCATGGGCAGGAGATTAAGCACGCTTACTGCCAAATCCTTGAAGGTCTAGTTTTCCCCATTGCAGCTAACGCCGGCCCCCAACTCAATGCTCTCAAGTGGAAGGATTTTGTCAGTATGGTCAATTCGCGACTCGGCCCAATGCTTGTCAAGCCTCGCCATTGGATCGATGCATTTCGTCTTTCCACAATGGTTCTTTGCGCATCTCCATCCGAGACTTTTGCAACGCAATGGTTATCTGTGGTCACATCACTTCAAGCAAAGCTCAAAGATAGAGTAACCCGAGCGTATGCTCTTCAGTCCATTTGTCGCCTGGTGTGGACATATCTTCAACGAGTCAATGAGTCAGATAACCTAGCCATTCGCAAACTCGAAGATGTAATGAAGGTCGTCTTACCTTCTGGGAAAAAAGGTATTATGTCTACGGAGCCAATTTTCGCAGAACCGAAGGTTGAGCTCATCCGAATCATTGGATACAGATTCCAGGATTGGTGTTTCCGGACCATTATATTTCCCATGATCAATTCAGACATGTTCACCCCTGGTAAGGATATCAAGGTTGAGCAACTTGAACCAGAAAGGACAGTGATTGGGATTGGAGCCTTCTTGGCGATCATGGCAGATCTGGAGAAAGCTGACCATCGCCCACCACCATTTCCGCAATTTTCCAAACCTGGAACAACGGCAGACCCATTTGTAGATCCCCGTACTATAAACAGTCCCCGACCATCTGCACGGGCAAAATCAACGCCCTGGGTACAAGAAGATCGACTATCACGGCATATAGCTACTTCTGGTCTAAGCGAGACTACTAGAGAATACTTTGGAAGATTCTGTGAGATACTTGGTAGGATAACGATGATCTGCGACAATGCTTTCGGTGGGCAAGCTGTTCTGGACGAGAAATTCGGTGCATTGACGCCTAAAACACCAATATCTGAGACTTTTGGCTTTGGTCGCAAGGATGAACACCTGGGAAACACTGATCATAAGCAGGGGTTCTATGATCTACTACTCGTTGCGGTGCAGGCATTGCCACGCTGTTTGCCGGCGCACATCCACATCAGTCACATTATTAATCTGCTTTGCACAGGAACTGCCCATGTCCAATCCAGTATCGCAATTTCCTCGGCACAGTCTCTCAAATCAATAGCTCGACAATCTCGTGCCCGAGACGTGACAACTGGCTTTGCAAAGTTCATTTTCAACTTCGATGCTCGCTACTCGACAATGTCGGATGAGGGAATGCTCGGACCTGGCCACATAGAGAATACCCTGAGGCTCTACGTCGAATTACTTTACATCTGGGTCGACGAAATCAAGCAAAAATCTAAGGATGCTGCCATTGAGCCATCAGTGGACGGATTTTCTGGTAGCCGTGGTGGCCTTCAGGAAGGATCGGCCGAGATCGAAAATATGGAAGGGTATGGGGTTTTTTTCCTTTGCTCTCAATCGAGACGAGTCCGATCATACGCTGTTAAAGTTCTAAGACTTGTCACCGAATTTGACACAGCTATGGGACGAGAGCATCCTAGAATCATTCACATCCTGGAAGGAGATTCCGAAAAGGTAATTGACTTTAACGACGACCAACTTTCTGTCGCCGAACGGAGCCGTTTACAGAAGGGCAAGCGTAGACATGCGCAGCAAAGCACGCTCATCGAGCTATGCAGTAGCGATGTTTCCTATGACACAACGCTCTGGTTCAAGATATTTCCCAATCTAATCCGGCTTAGCTTCGAAACATGTCCCACTGCAGTGACAATGGGCCGTGAGTATGTGTGTGAGCGATTGCTGCAGATGCATGACAGCATCACCAACCTGGCAGCAAGCCTGCGTGGTCACCAATCATCAGGTATTGAACCTACTTCGGCGCGTACACTTACACGACTTGGAGCTACACCACCAGAGGTCATTGTCGAGCAGTGGAAGCTGTATCTTGTCATGGCGTGCACCACCATGACGAATGCCGGTGCTCAAACACAGAGCCAGCTTGCTAACACGCAGCACGCCCGTAAGATATCCAATAAAGGTACACACCAAGGACAGGATAGGATAAGTTCTGCCCGAGCACTTTTCGCCTATATTATACCACTACTATCGGCAGGGCCACTTTCAATCCGTGATGCGATCGTAACAGCGCTTGGTTCGATCAATATCAATTTGTACAGAACGCTTCTAGAGTCCCTACAGTATGCCGTAACGACCTGCAAGGAAGAAGCAAAATTACGCATTGGGACTCATCAGCGTAGTGGGAGTAGCCCTAAAAGAAACCACCGCACGGATCGCCTGAGGACTGAGGTTACCCATGTGTACAGGCTAACATCACGGTTCCTTCGCGAGCAAGTTGTTCTTCAGGATGAGTGGATTCTTAATAATCTGGCTACGTATACAAAGGATTTAATGATATTTTTGAATGATGCCGAGATACAGAATGACTGGGAATGTCAAAAATTGAGGCGTTATTATTGTGGATTACTAGAAGAACTCTATGATGGTATCAATAGAACAAAAGATCCGTCGAGGTGGATGGCTTTCGAGTCACGGAAGTCTGCTTTCGCTCTGATGGAAGACTGGTGCGGCTATTCTCCGAACCAAAGTCGTATCAGTCAGCGTGAAGACAGCATGAGACAGTCGGCTCTGGATCAACATCAGGATACTAGAGAGAAGACTAACGTCACTGCCGCAATAGAGATTGAGAAGAGGGATTTGAGGACTGCTGCATTGAGTGCCATGGCCACCCTTTGTGTAAATCAGAAACCGTCTATGCTGTGGAACTCGCAGGCTAATATGTCCTAGGGAGGTCCAATCAGGATTACCACGAATAAAGGAGACAGCCTCTCTTTTGATGTCCGTCGTATGCTGTCCTGGATTGACCAGATATTTGGCACTGTCAGCGATAAAATGCATACTATCGGGCGTCGTGCTCTTTATAGCTTGATCATACATAATCGCGACTTTCCGTACCTGCTCGAGAGTTCCGTCGAGAGATGCTACGCAGCAGATCGCCCAAGAGCTTTGGAGAGCTATTTCAAAGTGGTTACTAAAGTTCTCATCGAACATGAAGATCAGCCGCTTGCGTTCTGGAGAATACTCGGCGCTGTATTGTTCACACTAGGTAATGAGAATAGCCATATCAGAATGGAATCGGCTCGGCTGCTGCGTACCCTAGAGCAACGTCAGCAGAAGAGTTCCAAGCTTCAGGACTTTGATATCAGTATCTCCGACAAGACCACAGCGGTCTACAAATTGGCACAGTTCGAAATATCAAAACGACTTGCGAAACAGCACACGGAGCTCGCTTTTTTCATATTTTCTCAGTTCGCCGTCCATTTCAGAAATATACACCCGGACAACCAGCGTAACATGGTAGCAGCTATTCTTCCTTGGATTCAGACAATTGAGCTGCAACTTGATCCTAGTGGAGGCCCAACGGCGCAATCTTACATGCTTTTGGCCAATCTACTTGAAATAACGACGAAAGCCAGTGGGGCTTTACATAACGAGGTGCAGGCTCTGTGGCAAGCGCTCGCTACAGGGCCGCATGGCGGCAATGTACAAGTAGTCTTGGATTTTGTCATCTCGCTATGCCTGGATAGAAGAGAGCAGAGCTTTGTTGATTATGCGAAGCAGATAATTGTCTACCTCTCTAGTACGCCGGCTGGCCAGAAGGTGGTTGAATTCCTCTTGCTGCAGATCACTCCCAAGAACATGGTCCAAGAGAAACGCGAGCCGATAGTGCTACCGCCCGATACTCTCGGCTTACCTTATATTGCAGATTTATCAGAGGCTTTGCCGATTGGTAACAAACAGGTGAGTGGAACCACATTATGGAAATGATCACCTGCTGATTTCGGGTAGTCCGGGTTCTCCCTGGGTCAGCTTTCCCTCATTTTCCTTGTTGATCTGATGGTAGCTCCCATGAAATTGGCAAAGGAGAGTGTACCGCTGCTTTTGCAAGTGATTCTCGTACTATGGGATCACTATACCCTACTTGTGCAAGAACAGGCTCGTGAGATGCTTGTACATCTGATACATGAACTAGTCATTACGAAAATCGATGACAATGCTACGATTCCTAATAAGAATACAATCGAAGCTTTCGTCGAGTCGATACGACAACACGAAGCGAACGTTGTCTGGACTTATGAAGAATGTAACGGTAAAGATGATGAAGATGAGAACAACAGAGTACCGCCGTCTATGACTCTTGTGACAAGTGAAGTTGTTAACCTCTTCGCCATTGCGTACCCCAAGCTACAGGAGCAGTGGGCCCGAACGACGCTGAGCTGGGCTACATCCTGCCCTGTCCGGCATATCGCTTGCAGATCGTTCCAAGTCTTTCGTTGCATACTATCATCTCTCGACAGGCCGATGCTTGCAGACATGCTGGCTCGACTGTCGAATACTATTGCAGATGAAGAGGTGGATATTCAGACATTCTCCATGGAGATACTCACGACCCTTAAAACGATTATTGGAGCTCTGGAGCCGGCCCATCTATTGCAGTACCCTCAACTGTTCTGGGCCACATGCGCGTGTCTAAATACAATCTATGAGCGAGAATTCATGGAGACTTTGGGTATGCTCGAAAATCTGCTTGAGAAAGTCGATCTTAGTGACCCAGCTGTGGTCAACATACTGAAAGACGCTAAGCCTGATAGGTGGCAAGGCGCCTTTGAGGGTATAGCCCCTCTGATATATAAAGGATTGAAATCTGCTACCTCATTGGACAAATCCTTCAAGACCCTTGACAAGGTGGTAGCTCTGCCTGAAAGTGACCTGGTTGGAAATCAGACCCGCCTTCTCTTCGGGGTATTAGGGTATTTGCCTTGCTTTCTACAATCTTTCCGTGAGAATCATCAAAATCTTGCATACCTTAGGTCTGCAGAGATATTGGCGGAAGTGGCGGAGTTTCAGGATAATCAAGAAATCTCGATAGTCCTAAACGCCTTTGCGAAGAGCAGATACACCGAAAGTGGAGAATTCTTGAAGCAAGTCTTGTCTTCGTTACGGAGAACGTTCTTCCCTACCTGGGAGCTCAAGAGTTTGATATTCTTGATAGGCCTACTAACGAATAGATTACCGTGGTACAAGCTTCGAACACTGGAAATACTGTGTGTCCTTATTCCGGACATTGACACACGTCGTCCAGAGATTGCAAGCCAAGGGCCTGATCTGATCTCACCGCTGTTGCGACTCCTTCAAACGGAATACTGCCCACAGGCGTTAGAGGTCATGGACCATATTATGATCATGTCGGCAACTCCAATGGACAAGCATCATATGCGAATGAGCATGGCATCGTCCGGGTCCCGCTCAATACGCAAAGAATATGAGAAAACTCAAAGTTTATATGGCATTCCAGAGGATACTGGATGGTCGATCCCTATGCCAGCCATTCATTCAAACACCACTCGAGCCAATATGCAAGCCGTCTTCTACACATGCGCGAGCGCAAATGCAGCCGAAGCCGACGCTGTCGCAACTCCGGATATCGAATTCCATGCCGAAGAGTACCAGCAGCGTTCCTACTTTCCTCTTGAACGAACCGAAACCATGCCCTCCGAAGAAAGTCGCCCAGAGCTCAATGTTGTGGATGTCGGCACTAGCGATCTCCTCTCTAAACTCGACAGCCTTGACCAATTCTTCGATGAAAGTCTAATATCCGAAACCGATACTCAAGACCCCTCTCTAACCCATACCATGAACATTTATCCCACGGACCCCGACAGCGGCGCGGACCTCTACGACCAACAAACAGCCCCCATCCTCCACAAAACCCTCGCCCGAACCGCCAGTGTAACCTCTCTCCAAAATGGCTTCATAGATTCCCGCGGTACCCCCCGCAACCCAGCCGTCATGACACCCACCGCCTTTACTGCCCCTAACAGACCAGGCCTGCACTCCCGCTCCGCCACCTCCCCTGCCAATAATCTCCTGAAACCCTCTAACGTGAACGACCTGCTCTCCGACGACGAGACGGACGAGGTGGTCTCGGACGATGAGCGCGCGACCGCAAGCAGTGGCGGTTCCAGGATGCTCGGTGCTGCGATTCGAGGCGGCCAGTCGAGCTTGAGGCGCTTAGCCAGTGGCGCCAGCGGAAAGGAATACAGACAGAGGGGCCTGCTGAGAGCCCAGAGCAGGAGTAAGAGGGAGTCGCCGAACAGCCCCGAGGTGCCCAAGGTGCCGGAGGCGTATCTGGTGCATGTTATGAAGAGTAATGAAGGCTGATCACGACCCGAAAATTCAGGATTAAAGCTGCGGAACATTGCCCGCCTGGTGCGGTTGTTGCTGTTGTTCCAAAAGAAGGGAGGCGTGAGTGGAAGGACGCTTTGTAACACTTCCTTGTAATGTGACATTTCTAGAGCATGGCAAGGGCGTTTATGAAGGAATGTAACGATAGATACCTTATGCAGCGACGATACGGGCGGTTCTTTGTAAATGGAAATGAGAGATGTTGTAGCAGTAATAACATGGCCCTCACCATCACGCCTACAACCCCCAATGCTCGAGAGTGATCATGATACACAGAAACAGATTTCGTTGCTCGGTTGCTCTTCTAGACCGCTAAATCCGTATATGAAGGTATCTCACCAAAAAGTCAACGCCCACGCAGCTATAACATTGTGATCCCCCAGTAAAAGCGGTATACAAGCTCTTATATATGCCTCCCCCTCTCACCCGTGATATCTTACATCTGATAAACGTCGTCTTCCCAATATTGGAAGACTGGGAGGTTTCTCCCTCTCGCAGAATCTGCCCGGTACCTGCGCAGAAGCAGCTGCAAGGTGGCTGGGGCGGGTTGCTACCGAGGCATGCCGCTATCCTCCATCTTCTTGGTTTGAACGAATTGAGGCATTGGCGTGCGTTCAGGCGTAGTGCGCTCTGCGCACTTGTCTCTGGGTCGGTACAGAGTGGCAAACTCTATTCACCACCCCGGATTCCTCTCCGATGTTTCCGCGCCATTCTCTGTATCTGCACCACCATCGGCATTGAGAACAGTAGCCTTGATGTTCTCCACACTGTCTGGTTTTTTTGCCTTCTCCTCAGCCGACATTTTGACTGTAGCGCCATCAGAAGGGTTTTCGGTAGCCTTGTCTGCGATTTTCACGACGGCATGTTCGCCCTTCTTTCCCGCTACGTGGTCCGCTGGCATAGCGGGGGTGTCGTCCGTCTTCTTTCCACTGACATGGTCGGTTTGCATGACGACAGTGTCGTGGGACTCCTTGCTAGTACCTCCAGCTGCTGGTTTTGCTGCCTCTTTAATGGGAGATTTTGGTTTGACGGGATCTGGCTTCTTCGCTCCCTGTCTCGCCAAATGGTCTGAGAATTCTTTCTGCGTGTCTTCACGACCTTCAAGTGGTAATTTGGCAGGGACTTTAGTCGGAGCTTTAGCAGGCGTATCCTCTGTTGGCTTCGCTGCCTGCCTATTCATATGTGCTGCAAATTCTGATTGCGAGAAGTCGCTGTCGTCTTGTTGTTCCGTCGATATCGGTGTTTTGGGTGCCTCCTTAACCACTTGCTTGGAGTCGTCGCTCTCATAATCGTTCTTCTCTACCTCTGAAATGTCTGAAAGTTGGTCTAAATTGAGATTGCAGAAAAGATCGTTAGCGCTCATCTGGTAGATCCAGATATCATCACTGCCCGCGCAACCACCGATTTCGCGTCGAAATTCTCCGGCAAAAGCGCTTGATAAGACATCGGACGAGGTATGAGAGAGTACGTTGCCTTCATGAGAGAGAAGTGGGATCTGGGAAAGGTCCGAAAGATCACCCAACTGGGGCAGGATGGATACGAGGTTAGTAGATAGTAGGGGAGCCTCGGTATGAGTTGAAGGTTTGGCGGGTTGTGCGGAGGCATCGGCTGTGAAGGGCTCATTTGGGTCAATAGTCGGCAGTGGTTGATCGGGGTCTGAGGAGGTGTGTGGTTGAGAAAATTCCTCGGGGGGTTGATAGAGTTCATTGTGGATGGTGGCAATGGATTCGGAAGTCGAAGAGAAATTGGGGTATAGAAGGGAGTATCCTCGCGCACGCATGAGCTCCTGTAGGTACTCCATCCATGATGGATAATTTTCACTGATGACCTTTTTCTGACGTGGGGTTTTGTAGTTCAGCGCGGAGAGGCGTGCGGCAAGGAACGAGTGAAATTCGATCCATTTGTCCCCAAAGTAGAGAGCTGCGTTGCTGTTGGGAGACTGCCAGAGAAAGTGGGTCGCCCGGCCAGGCTGTTCAGGAACGCCTTGAACGTAAGGGCGTTCCAGAAGGGGAGGTGTGAAGGATTCAGTGTCATTGAGGTGGTGAGAAGGAAGTTCGAGGCTAAGGCCCATGAGGTTGTTGGGCTCTTGAGAGAACTGGCCTTGGGAGGAATGTCTGTATTCGAGGATATTATACATAAGATAATGATAGTAAAGTGGTGAAAGTTCGGCTTGAGGAGAAAGTAATAGAATATGGGAGTCTCTGGGTCTTGCGGGATAGAAGGACTCGACGAGGTGTACAGCTGCTTCCTCTGCTGTCGGATATCGCCGTGGAATGCTATGTCGAAGAGTGACCTGCGATACGTGAGGTGCTCCGGACCAGTCTATCGGAGGCCAAACCAGGTTCTGCACAAAGTTCCAAGTTGGCGGATCTATATCGGTCGGGAGCTCGAGCCTGAGGTGCGGACGTCGAGAGCCAAAATAATCGGCTGCCTCAACCGTTTTCAGTAGCCGGATCAGAGAACCTGACGAGCCTCGAGGAGCATGAATAAGGAGGTCAACGTAGGTTGTATGCCACGCTATGGTTTGATTTAGCAATTGCAGAAACAAATACAGAGAAAAGAGTATTAAACACACCAGCTAGAGAGCCACTATCCAGCCGTGTGATCCACATAAGGTTCGTAGCAGCGTCTGTTGGAAGCTCGATCACCGACTTGCCAATTTCAAGGGCCTTGCTTCTCAGAGCCTTGGTAAAGAATGCGTCTTCTCTATTTGGATCGTCTGTGAGAATGACCTGTGGACGTACGAAAGTTTGTATATGCCCCATGCCTGCGCCAACACTGGTCTCCATGCGGGACTGGGAGCTAACTTGAGAAGAATCTGGGCGAGCATCTGTGAGTCAGGTCAGACCAGTCCGAGACTATGTTCTGCAATAGCCCTACCATGCCAGTTAACTTTGCATTCTCCAGTGACACCATTGATGAGCATTATTTCTTCCATTGCAAGGTCGTCTCGTCCTAGAAAGGCGAAATGCACGTTGTTCCTTTCCCACCTAGCCATTTCACAAGCAATGGGAATCATCTCTGCCGCACTCTTGAGGTTCGATGCCGCGAACAAAACATTCTTATTGACTCCAGCATGACCGATCAGTCGTACGACTGCATGCAGAGAAGTAGCCAACTTATAAAACGTGATTGGACCGTCGTAGTAGTACTTCTCGGCTGGAGGCTGCCTTTCTGGCTTTGGCAATTTTGCTGTGGGCTGTTCAAGACGAGGAGATTGGAGACTTCCTTGGATTGGTACCCTGGAGTCAGGTCTTTGAGATGCAGGACCCAGATCCGTGGGTATATTGTGGACGAAGAGGTATATTATGATGCAGGCGAGCAGGCCATAGAGCGCGCTTCTTCCCCGAGCACGAGGCGCTGCTTTCCGAACAGGCCATATAGAAGGCAATAATCCATCCTTAGCCCGCCTGTGATCATCGTCTTTCTTTCCAAGCTCTTCGTCGCCGGCGAAAATACGCCCCAGCGAGAGCATCTGCATATCCCCGTTGGGCTATCCAAAGCTCGCAAGGAGCCCAGCACACATACTCCAGCATACGTAGATACCAATTGGTAAGCTGTTGAGGGAATCCCACAATGAGCTCTGTTCACAGATGTTCCGGCGCAAATACTCAGCTGTATTTCGAGAAAGGCCTACAACGTAATTAACATCCTTGCAGCCTTGTAGGTATTTTAGTACACTAGCGTATAAGCAAGCGGCACGTTTTGATACCCTGGTAGGCTTTCGTCTTAAGGTATGCTTTTATCTGATGAGCTCTAACAAAATCATAAGATACAGCTCGAATCGATCTAGTACACCTATTTTTGTTAGCACACAGGAAGACAGACGTTGAGACGTTGGATGTGGCCTTCCAGATAGTGGGCGGCTTGTACTATTTGTCCGATACCGACTTTACGAAGTTAAGGTACACTTTGTCAACAAATTACAGAGATGGAGATCGATCCTGATGACCATCGTGGCACGAAGAGAAAAGCGGTCGATAGTGGCTCTGTTGGACAAGCCCCTAAAAGAATCAAGGTAGAAGATCAGGATCAGGATCATAGCCATAAGCCACGGCTGATGGTCTTGGCCAGGCACTTGATCAAGATGTGGTAAACAAGATTGCAGCAGGAGAGATTATTGTTGCACCTGTTCACGCTTTGAAAGAACTCATTGAGAATGCGGTTGATGCTGGCTCAACGTCTCTGGAGATACTTGTTAAAGATGGAGGTCTAAAGCTACTTCAAATCACGGACAATGGACATGGTATAAATGTCCGTCAAGCATGTTTCAGCTCACTGCTTACAAAATCATGACTGATAAATCTCTTAGAAAGACGACCTGTCAATACTCTGTGAGAGATTCACAACTTCGAAGCTCAAGTCCTTCGAGGACTTGAGCGCCATTGGAACCTATGGTTTCCGCGGCGAGGCATTAGCCAGTATAAGCCACATTGCCCATCTCACTATCACTACGAAGACAGCAGATTCGAGTTGTGCTTGGCGCGCCCATTACAGCGACGGAAAACTAGCTCCAGCCAAGCCTGGGCAAAGCGCTGAGCCAAAACCCACAGCCGGTCGAGGTGGTACCCAGATCACAGTAATTTCGCCGATTGCGTTTTTCTAAATTTCCACTGATATTGATGTAGGTCGAGGATCTGTTCTATAATGTCCTATCCCGTCAGAAGGCTTTCAAGTCGCCCAGTGAGGAGTATGCAAAGATTCTCGACGTTGTGGGACGCTACGCTATCCATTGCTCGGGCGTAGCCTTTTCCTGCAAAAAACACGGAGAATCTGCAATGGGTATCTCTACACCTTCAAATGCCAGTACTGTTGACAGCATTCGGCAAATCCACGGAAGTGCTATTGCCAATGAACTCATCGAATTCATCGTCAGTGATGACAACTGGGGCTTTAAAGCATCAGGCTGGACGACTAACCCCAATTATCACGTCAAGAAGACGATGCTACTTCTCTTTATCAATCATCGCTCTGTGGAATCCTCGGCAATTAAAAAGGCTATTGAACAGACTTATTCGGCATTCCTACCCAAGGGCGGCCATCCATTCGTCTATTTAAGCCTTGAAATTGACCCTCAGCGCGTCGACGTCAATGTTCATCCAACCAAGCGTGAAGTCAATTTCCTTAACGAGGACGAAATCATCGAAAGTATCTGTGACGAGATACGTGTAAAGCTGTCCCAAGTCGACACTAGCCGAACATTTATGACCCAGTCTCTCCTCCCTGGCGCTAAGACTCCTGTATCAAGCTTTCCAAAGACCCAACCCGAGAGTCGAAAATCTATGCAAAAGACTCCTTCGTCTTCCTCCATATCTTCAAAACCTCTGGAGAATAACCTTGTCCGCACAGATCCTAACCTTCGCAAAATAACCTCGATGCTTCCTCCTTCTACCAGTCTATCGACTGGCCCTTCAACGCAGTACATCCTGTCTCCCCGTTCTTCAACCCATTGTCGTCTCACCACAGTGAAGGAACTCCGGTCTGGAGTCCGCGATGCAATGCATGCCTCACTCACAGAGGTTTTTGCATCTCATACGTATGTTGGTCTCGTTGACCCACGCCGCCGTATTGTTGCTATTCAAGGCGGCGTTAAGCTTTTCCTTGTTGACTATGCAATGATCTGCAATGAGTATTTTTACCAGCTGGGCCTTACAGATTTTGGTAATTTTGGTTCTATCAAGTTCGAGCCGGCTCTTGATATAAACACGCTTATTGGCATAGGCATACAATACGAGAGATCAATCAATCCTGATGAAGGGGTCGAGTGGGACGAAGTGGCAGAATTGGTCACCAAGCAGCTCATAGCTCGTAGGGAGATGTTGCTAGAGTATTTCTCGCTCGAAGTCACACCCGAAGGCGAGCTCGTCAGCATTCCTCTCCTGTTAAAGGAGTACACGCCCAGTCTGGCCAAATTACCGCGATTCCTTATGCGCTTGGGTCCATGCGTAAACTGGAACGACGAGAAAAACTGCTTTCATAGTTTCTTGACTGAGCTGGCGGCATTCTATACTCCAGAGCAGTTACCTCCAGCGGAAGAAGACGACATGAGCACAAATATCGAGGAAGATACAGCCGCCGATGATGGCATTGGGAAGAAGACAGAGGAGCTTGGGCGGGTCTTAGAGCATGTTCTCTTCCCTGCATTCAAGTCGAGATTGATTGCTACTAAGGGATTGTTGAAGGGAGTAGTAGAGGTGGCAAATCTGAAGGGGCTGTATAGAGTTTTTGAAAGATGCTGAGAAATTAGCCCTTTGCTTGTGTCATGCTCCGGAAGATTTCGCAGCTCAAACGTTCGAACGTTAGAACATAGATAGTATTACAAGTATAGTCTTAGTGTCTCTGTTAAAGTCTATCGTAAATTTGATAGCTATTGTTGGACTCACAGTAAAGCTTCCGGGCTTTTCCATCTCTACGAAGAACTGCTCGGGCCGAGAGCCACAAAGTATCACGCTTACGTTCTCACCGCATCGACCGCCTGAAGACCTATCAATCATAGCTTCTAACCTTGACGTAGACGGAGCGGCAGCGATGGGATCAACGGTTACCCAAACAGAAGCGATCACTGCAGAAAATGTGATACGACTTTTTCCCGATGTCAACACCACTTTGGCCAGTGATCACAAGGTTCCAACGAGCGATAATGATCTAGCTGGTTACGATGAGGAACAAGTTCGACTCATGGAGGAGGTGTGCATCGTGTTAGATACCGATGATAAGCCCATAGGGAGCGCAAGCAAGAAAGTCTGTATGTGCTCTACCACCATACTTTGCGCCTTTTGCTTGCTGACCGCTTAAAAGGCCATCTCATGAAGAACATCAACGACGGACTATTACATCGCGCCTTCTCATGTTTCCTCTTCGACTCGCAGAACCGACTACTCTTACAACAAAGAGCCTCCGAAAAGATCACTTTCCCCAACATGTGGACAAATACCTGCTGCTCGCACCCACTGGGCATTCCGGGGGAGACCGGAGCGGATCTGGACACGGCTGTGCAAGGTGCTCGAAGGGCAGCTCAGAGAAAACTAGATCAAGAGCTTGGAATCAATGCTGAACAGGTGCCCATAGAGAAATTCCAATTTCTTACTCGGATACACTACAAGGCGCCAAGTGACGGCAAGTGGGGAGAGCATGAGAGTAAGGTGTTGTCTGTTCTAGGCTAAAGTGCTTGGGTGCTGACGAGATGTCCCTCAGTTGACTATATACTATTCATCAAAGCCGACGTCGACCACACCCCAAATCCCAATGAGGTACAAGATTCCCGATATGTTTCGGAGGCGCAATTAAAGACAATGTTCGAAGACAACACGCTCAAATTCACTCCGTGGTTCAAGCTAATCTGCGAATCGATGCTGTTCGAATGGTGGGATCACTTGGACCATGGGCTCGATAAGTACAAGGGAGAAGTTGAGATTAGGAGAATGTGATGATGGCGCTTCTCTTGTGTGCGCATCCCGTCGTCTTCACTTCCACAAGCTTTGCAGAGCTTGGCGGGCTTTAGGGAATGATGATAGCTAGCTAGTTATGCTAGTTATGCTAGCTGAAGATACTGAGGGGACCCTCAACGATTTACCGTACTCTACCCTGTTCTCGGTCTTGCTTGATCAAAGGGCTTGACATTGGCAGCTATACCCCCTGAAGCATGCGCAACCGAATAGATAGAACCGTCAATCAGCTTTCAGTGATGATCTGCACTGCCAGTTGTGCATAGAGACCACAACGCCAAGGCTCGGAGAATTTCCCGAAATTTGCTTTGAGCCTCTCGAGACATGCTGTACAAAACATAACGGGCGTGCGTGTCGTTCTCGTACTTGCTGGCAGTCATATCCTATCACGAATGCAGACGTCTCTTATCAACCAAAAGTACTGTGAAGTAAGCGAGGATGCAGACTACAATTGGGTCCCAACAACGGCATCCCAGCAGTTCCAGCCGCTCATGCACCTGTAGGCTGTCGCCCGCCTATCGCACGGGCCGTTCGGAAGACCCTTCATCACGAGGTGATTCGTTTCGAAGTCCGCATCTGCATTCTGCAAAGTGAACATCAAAACTCCAGCCGCCGCTTTACACAAGTACTTTTCTCCGCCATAGATGTTCTACATCTTTATCTACCGTGGATTATCTCGTCTGCTTAACTCCCAAACCTGATTTATTGAAAGTAATTCGACCAGTGGCCAAACACGAGATCTTCGGCCAGATATCTTGTGACGTCTCAACTTCTTTCAGGATTCATTGATCGCCCCTAGAAGTCTGACATCTTCTTTCATCTCTTCGAATTCGTTGCTTCCGTATACGGTGAAGAATCACCAGCCAAGCGTTTCTCCCCTCTTCCAACCTCTCTATCCTTCAACATCTGCGTTGATGTCGGTTGATACACGCCAATCTCTTACCTGCTTGCGTTATCCGTCCCGCTTTGAGACGGTCTCGAGATCCCAATTGTCTAAACAGCATACGGGAGATTTAACAAGACCAATTGATCGTCATTGAAGCTTTCACCAGCACTCTCAGACGACCACGTACGTTCTCCACTTCAAACAAACCATTCAATTGTTGACCTTTGTGATCAGAAGTGTTTGTTGTAGTACGATCGAATGCAAAAACATTGCCAACACATCAAACACGTTTGCAAAAGACAATCAGGAGAATGTCTCAAGGTTTATTCGGAAACGTAGTCAAATTGGAGAAGTTGGGTTCGGCGATCACTATTGAAACTAGAACCACCATGCCGCAGATGCAACCTTCTGTGACAAAGGGTAGCGAGGACCTTCGCATTCTCAAATTACATGAATACAAGGAAGCTGCGCAGACTCTTGCAGAAGCGTTTTGGGAAGATGATGTCGCCATGTACTTCATCGAGACTGGCGATCGCATTTTGACCACTCAGCAAAAGTGGGACCTGCACGTTAGCATCCTGGAGAAAATAGTATACGCTCATTGCCTCAAAGGATTAGTGACTACTGTAGGTCCAAACTACCAATGCGTAGCTCTCTGGTGAGTCTCTCACGACCGAAACTTCAACTTCCTATATCTGATCGTGGGCCATGGAGAAAGGTTACCACCTGGGACACTGGCAGATGACTTCTTCACCAAATTGCGCAGCGGCTTGTGGAGACTGGGGTTCGAATTATCCGCCGAAGGCAAGAAGCGCTTCTTTGATGAGTTTCTTCCCCTGTTACACGAAACAAAAAAAGAGGTCTTAGGGGAACTGGACAATAACTCTTGGTATCTCGTGTATATCGGGACTAAAACCAGTTCAAGAGGTCAAGGTTTCGCAAAGACCCTTATCAACGACATCAAAGAACAGGTAAGTCACACTAGAGATCTTTGTGAACGCTTTATGTTCCAGCATAGGCTTACAGAGTGCCTTCTGCTCTCCTCGAGAATATAAACTTACCTGTAATGCGTAGGCAGACACAACAGGCCACACCATTTACCTGGAGAGCAGTAACGAACACAACCCGGTAATCTATGAGAAATTGGGCTTTGAGAGGGTAAAGAAGATCCATTTGAAAAGAGCGCAGAAGCCTGTCGAACTGGATGTCATGGTTCGGCACCCTTGCCCGCTGGCGGCAGGTCGAAGTACGGGATACAAAGGCGGACAGTGAGTTTTCTCAGTCTTGTCAGTGCTTGAGGCTTGCCGAGCGGCAGCTCATACTGTGGTAGGCACGGTACACCTTTATCAAACAGCACCGGCTGGTGTGACTAATTCGGCCTCCGGCTCGAGGGCCCGGGTAGTCAATATCTTCTGGGTACAACTGAGTGCTCTAAATGGTTAAAAGGTAAAGCAAGATTGTTTTTGGGATTTTTGAGGCTGGTCGTGCGTGCTTTTAACTGTTCTTGATTGGCCATGACACTCTATAAGTATTGCTTCAAGTGCTTTTCATTTTGTTACACGGACGCTCTCTAGCAGCTTCACAAAGTCATGTAGCTCAACCATGCATGCAGTGGAGAGGGATTCCCTGGGCATTCGGTCTATCGGTCCTTCTACCGCAAATACAAAGGTTATACGGTCTTCAGATGTCAATGTTTCATCAATCACCATCAACTCTGAAAACTTGGCCTTGAGAGGTTTGAGATCAGAAACCATACCTTTCCGTAGTCTTGCAACGATTTCCGCGCCACGATGAGGTTATCGTTACCGTATTGGAGCTTGATTCTCCATTCCGGAGGCCAAGGGGCTTTGCAAGCCAGGCTACCTAGTTAAGGCATGGTGCGAGCGTATAGGCATCCGAGAGCACGCAATTTACGTCACAAAGACCTACCTATAGGTTGGTATTCTCCATTCAAGAAGACATCGCAATTCCTTTGTTGAAGTACAATCCTCAACACTGACGTACGTCTCATCATCTCTGTTGAGCCGCATTTGTCGACAAGAACAACACGCAGACGGCCACTATCGCCGTAGCCACAATCGTGAATACCTGCTCCCATGGCATTAGCCGTCCTGTGTCTTTCCACTTCCCATTCCACCTCTGCCCCATAGAAGAGCAGAGCCCAGCACTTACAACCTGCGTCTTCCACCCACTCTGCACCAATGCCCTCCTCCTCGAGTACTTCTCCACTGTCTTTATATAATTCGCCACCCCACTAATCAAGCACGCCAAGCTCAGCAACCAGAACAGCAGTCCTACCGGCAGCGCTACTCTCCTCTCCACCGCCGTCGGTTGCGATTTCAAGTGGAAGGATATGACGATGGCGACGCTTACAATCGACATGTAGATGGAAAGGCGCAGCCAGGAGAGAAACGTGCGCTCGTTGGCGCAGTGGTCGCGGGCATCGGACGAGTCGTTGGGGAAGAGAAGGGGGTTGAGAAGTGGCGGGAGGAGGAAAGGGTGGCGGGGGGAGGTGCTGTTTCAGTGGAGACGTCAGTTGATTTCTTTCGTTGGCAGAAGTAGTGTCTAGCCTGAAGCACGAGATGGGAGGGCGTGGGACTTACGGATCTATATCCACGCCGGGGTGCAGGGATAGGAGGTTACTGAACGAGGTTGGCGGAGCCATGGTTGAGTAGCAGTTGTGGTTGTTCTCAGATTAAGGTCAAGCAACCAGTACATCAAGGGCTATAGTAGATAGGTATTCGTCTGACGGACATGATCGCTGCTGAAGAAGTGGTCAGTCTTAACGATCCCTTATGACATGGTGGGGTAGCCAGAACCGCGGAGCGGGAGTAGCCGAAAATGTGGGGTTTAGCCTCGATACTAATCGAATCGGACAATGGCATGCTCAACGGATTCTTCTGTGCTGCTACTTCTAAAGTACGCATCATTGGGGGACTTTCCAGCGGCCTTTAGAGCATTTACCAAGACTCAAAGGAGTCAACCATACCGTCAAAGGCACTGATTATGACTTCGAACAGATAGCATTCAGTTCCGGTAGCTCCACATCCAAGATGTCCTCCCCCAAAGCCCCGAGTCCTCCGCCCTCAGCACCAGACCTCGACATCTTGGGTGACCAAATCACCATTCATCCCAGCGGCTATGTCGATCCCCAATCTTCACAAGATGCCAATCCCGAACAGAACCTCGTCGAGCACATGGCTCGTTTCCGGGAATCTCCCTTGGACTTCCTCAGGGAAGTAAGCCTCCACGTCTCTGGCACAGGATGGCGAGCCTATGATGATCCTATCGGCCAACCAATATACTACTCAGGCTTTACAGAAAACATGAGGGCGATGGTCATGAGGACGCCAATGCTTATGCGGCGGATTGAGGAGTTGGCGGCAAAGAGGGTCGAGGTCGAGGAAAAGGAGGGGCTGTTGGGGGAGGGTGATGAGAGGATCACGAGAGCTGCGCAGAGGCGGAAGGAGGTTAAGATGAGTTTGCAGAAGGTAGCGACGGATTTGACGGACAGGATGATATTCAAGCCAGAAAGCAAGAGGTTTATTCGGGGGGCGTATTATCTTTGCACGCAATTGCTAACTAGGGCATATCATCAAGGTATGAGCTTTCCATGATATAATAGTCTTTCGGGGAGCTAGCTGATTGTAATGAAATTGCAGGCATTCATGTCTCCAGCGAGGAAGTCCTCCGTCTACGATCGGTCGCGGAACAAGCAGCAAAGAAAAAGCACTCTATCATCTTCCTACCGTGTCATAGATCGCATGTCGACTACGTTTCAATGCAGATTATATGCTTCCGCCTAGGCATAGCTTTACCGACAGTCATAGCTGGGGACAATCTGAACCTTCCCGTCGTTGGCTCCTTTCTTCAACATGCAGGCGCTATGTGGATAAGACGAAGCTTTGGCAACGACGCTCTATACACTACTCTCGTTCAGTCGTATATCGATACTTTGCTACAGAATGGCTTCAACATGGAGTGTTTTATCGAGGGTGGACGATCGAGAACCGGCAAGCTCTTGTCGCCCAAGTTTGGGATATTAAGTTTCATTCTTGATAGTGTTCTATCTGGTCGTGTGGATGATGCGATCATTTGCCCGGTCAGCACGCAGTATGATAAAGTCATTGAGACAGAGTATTTTCCCACCTTTTCTAAGCTTGTATCCAGTCCACTAACTCTGTCGCAGATCATACGTCAGTGAACTACTTGGTCAACCGAAACCAAAAGAGACTCTCCAGGATTTCCTTTCTTCGTCTTCGGTGCTTTCACTACGGTTGGGGCGCGTCGATGTTCGTTTTCATGAACCATGGAGTTTGAAAGGCTTTATTGCCAACCAGAGAGCTCGTGTAATGCAGTCATCGCCAACAGGGGGCTTGAAAGATCCTCAAAGCTCTGAGAGCAGGGTTCGTCTACTGAGAACGTTAGGCTTCAAGGTCCTCTCAGACATTAACGCTGTGTCGGTCGTCATGCCCACGGCTTTGATCGGCACAATACTACTCACACTACGAGGCCGAGGCGTCGGTCAAATTGAACTCGTACGTCGGGTCGAGTGGCTGAGTGACCGTGTAAGGAGCAAAGGAGGCAGAGTGGCTCATTTTGGAGGCGTTTCCACGCAAGTAGTTGTCGACAGAGGCTTGGAAGTGCTAGGCCCTAGCTTGGTCGGCGTTGTTGAAGGGTTAGCCGAGACAACATATTACGCTGTTGATAGGTTCCAATTGTCATTCTATCGGAACATGACCATTCATCTGTTCATATCGGAGGCTCTTGTGTCTGCTGCAATGTACACTCGCGTCAAGCGAGGTGGTGGTCCTGATACTCAGAGGATAGAATTCAACACCTTGTTTGACCAAGTATCTTTCCTCTCTCAGGTCAGTGCCTTGGTCAGAAAATCTTCCCTCCCTTGCTAAACTTCGTAGCTCTTCCGCGGCGAATTCATCTACCCTACAACGGGTATTCAGAATAACCTAGAGAAGACCCTCAAAGGCCTTGAGGCAGACAAGGTCATCACACTCACCCGGGACGCCACTGGCAAAATCCAAGCAGCAGAGCTCAGCGACACCGAAAGAGCCCGAGGCCGAGAAAACTTCGACTTCTACTGTTTCCTCATCTGGCCCTTTGTCGAGTCGACCTGGCTCGGCGCCGTATCCCTAATGGGCTTGACTCCACCTCAAGGCCAAAACTCCGACATCTGGGTCGACCTCAATCACGCGCAGGACAAGGCACAGCTGGTAAGCTATCACCCACTTCTGTGTCAGAAGGCAGTAGTGAACTAAAAGCATCCCTACAGCTTGGAAAAACCTTGTACCACCAAGGCGATCTCTCCTATTTCGAAGCCGTGAACAAAGAGACGCTGAAGAACGCGTTCCAGCTTTTCGAAGAAGAAGGCATTGTCATGCTAGCGAAAAGCAAAGAGACGAAGAAGTCCGCTACCATCAAACTTGCGCCGGCATGGACGCCGGACCGTGATGCCGAGACTGGAGACATCGTGCCGCGAGGCAAGCTGTGGGACTTTATCGAAACGATTGCTTTGTCGAGAAGAGAAGGGCAAGTCTTCTCTTTTATCAATAATCCTCCCAACAGTCCTGCGCATTCTTTTTGCTAATTCAGTGTATGTAGGAAAAACCGGCGCGACGGCGCTACAGTCAGCACGCGAGTGTTGGCGCTGGCGGACACGATTGGGCGTGCGTTGTTTGCCAGTGCCGCGGGTGTGAGTACGAGCGAGGGTGTGTCGCCGAAGAAGAGGCGGAGGAAGGAGATACAGACGAGGGCGAGGCTATGATGGCTTGAGAGGGAGTTTTTCCCATGTTGGTCTGGTCTGGTCTGGTCTGGTCTATATATCCTTTTTCCCCAATTACGCTCTTACCTCCTTCTAGTTTTTCTCTCTCATGTAATCATTCAGCGATATGCTTTTATGGTCGTTTTGCCAAGCTTATGGAAGATATATATATATATTGCGCTTCAGAAACATGTTTTTTCTCTCGAAATTCGTCAACATCTGTATATATTATCATAAAGACAAATTCCCAACCGTTTTAAAAAAGGCTAGAAATCAAGGGAATTTTACCACAATTTTTAATATCAAACCACCACATCCTCAATCGAAAACCCCCTTTCCCTCTTTCTCCTCCCTCCCCCCCAAACAATAAACACTCCATCCCACTCTACTCCTTCCACAACCCTAACTCTTCCCACGCACCACAAACGCCACCACAAGAAGCCCTAGCTAGACCTTGAACCAACCATAAATAACCGTCATAAACGCACATGCGGCACTACTCCCAATTAGAAAAACCCTTTGCAGTGGAGTATATATAATCTTTACCCCTCCTCACCTGGTGGGGGAAAGGGGGGTTGTTTCGAGCTGCAATTGTGTATTTTCTCTATCCGAAACGATGTAATCCTTTCGAAGCTTTGAAAAATATCTCCGAGAAAGGAAAAATAGCAAGTGGCATCTTCCACCCCTCCAACCGCTTTTCTCCTCGCTCTCTCTCTCTCTCGTGCTCCGGGCTCCGGGCTCCACCTGGCTAAGGTACTCGTTCCCCTTTACGCCACCATCTCTCTCCTGATTCGAAACGGCCGGCGTTATCGATGGGGGTGCGTTTTGCTGCTCGGTTGTTTGATGCTAGTGGTAATGCGTGGTTTTGTGTTGAGGTTTGGGTTTTTGTGTGGAAAGGCGCAGGAGGAGGGGGAGGGTTGTGGTGCGAGAGGGGTGGAGGCGGTCGGGTTGGTAGTAGTGTAGTTGGAGGTCGATGGGGATTTATTTGGGGGGTGTAGCACTTGTGTTTGCGGTTGCTTGGTGGTCGGGCAGTGGGGTCTGGGGTACCGGGAGCGGGAGGGGGAGATCTGGATATGGACGGTCGCGGTTTCCGGTGACTTGCAGGAACTGGTTGTGTGGATTGGGTAATCATGCAGCCCAAGCTCATGAAAATTTACTCATGAAACTCGTCATATTCATCTCCTTGCCCAGTCTCTCACTCCCTCCTCTGCGGCCTCGCAGACTTCTCCTTCCTCTTCTCCTTCCTCCTTCTCTCCCTAGTCACATCGTCCACCCCCTTCACCTCACCCCTCCCATTCCCATCCCTAAACCTCCCGATCCTCTTCTCCTTCGCCGCCTCCACCATCTTTTTCCGCTTATAGTAATCATCGCGATATCTATCCGCCTCTTTCGGCGCCTTTTCCACTTTGTGCTTAAACCGCTTGCCCCCGCCTCGATTCGCCGCATTCGCCGCCGTCTCCGTCTCCCCTGTTCTGGGTAGCCTGTCAACCTTGTTCGCCTTCCGCCACGCGTCAAACCGCCCACTACGGAAACTCGCAGCGATTTTCTGCCCGCTTTCCCCGCGGATCATCTTGCTTCCCTTTGAGCCATCCTCATCATTAGCGCGCTCAACGTATTTCTTGCTTTTCTTGTCCCAGCGCATGCCGCGCGGTTTGCTGGGTTCTGCGAATGCTTTTGCGCCGTCGTCGTTGCCGAGGTCCATGACCACGCCACGAGCGGCTTGGACAAAGTTGGAGTTTTGGGAGGCAGTGTTGTAAGAGCCAGAGTGGACGCCGTAACCACGATCTTCAGCTAGATTGAGACTGGAGGGGGTGTACGACATGAAGAATTCGGAGTCTTTCCATCCACTGTTGTTTTTGCTGCCTTTACCAATGGTAGGTTGTGAGAAAGTTACCTCGAGCTCTTCCTCAGATGCTGAGTCCATGTCTGCGTCAAGGTCTGGAGGACTCAATTCGCCTTCTATGTGGGCCTGATCTTCTGCGGCTAGTACGTGATGGTGTGCTTCAGTGTCATTTTCTTGGGTTCCATCCTGCGTTTGTACGTTCTTTCGTCGCTTGGCCTCGATGGTTCCTCGTCTTTTCTTCATGATTTCTGCCGTCTCTCCAGCTGCACCTCGCTTCCCAATTTCAAAGACTGTTTCTTGCGGTCTGAAACCGCTTACTCTAGCGAGCATCTTCTCTCTTTCCATCTCCATATTGGTTGTGGCATCATCAAATAGGGGATGCAACGCCATCCAAGTCTTCGATGCCGTCACTTCTTTAGCTCTTCTAGCACTTTCGCTTGAAGCGGCATTGCGAGTCTTGAGATATAGCTTTTCACCTTTGCCTGCCACTGACCGAAGGGCTGCGAGATCTATATCCTCATCCAGCACCTTACTTACCCACTCACAGTTGCTTTCAAGACGATCTCTGACAACGCTACCAACAACAACGTCGTCGACAAAATTTACTGAAGCTCCTCCGTCTCGTCCTAAGACTAGACGTTTGCCGAGGAAGAGCTGCAGGTCCAGGAGATAAGGAGTATCGGACTCTCGAACCAGACTGTAGCTCCATCCCTTTTGCCCAGCTCTAGCCGTTCTGCCCACTCGATGCACGAAGATTTTAGGCTGAGCAGGGAAATCATAATTGATTACATTGGCGAGTACAGGAATATCAATTCCTCTTGCAGCAACATCCGTTACCACCAGGATGTTGGTCATGCCAGTTCGAAAATCCTGAACTTGCATTTTCCGCGCAGTCTGATCGAGAGATCCATATGCGTGCGAAACTGCGAAGCCTGACTCGCGTAAGAGAGCTGCAAGGTAGTCTACGGAGTGTTTAGTTGCCGCGAAAACTATAGTTGAATGAGCAGTTGGCGATTCGCGTGGTTTCACACCCTCAAGTTCGCTGCGTTTTCTTTTCTTGCTCGCCTTGGCTGCATCCACCTTAGCTTGAAGCGCAGCCTCCGTCTGCCCGGTAGGAATTTTAATAACGTCGTTCAGTATGTGCAAGAGAGCGCCCTCTTTCTCAGCGCTCTTCATTATGAAGAAAACGCTTTGGAGGTCGGGGGAGACCTTGCTCTCCGCATCGAGCCGCACCAGATTCGGTTCCCGTAATCCAGCTCTGGCAAATTCCACAAGTGATTTAGGTAAAGTCGCAGAAAACAAGAGAGTCTGCCTTGACTCCGGTAAGGCATGAAGAATCTCGGTCAACTGAGCAGCAAATCCCATTTCAAACAAGCGATCAGCCTCATCAAAAACCACGTACCGTACTGATGACAAGTCCAGCCCCATCTCTACCTTGAGATGTAGAAATCTCCCGGGTGTAGCGATCAAGATGTCAGGATTTGCAGACATAAAACTGAATTGCTCCTCTAAGGAATCGCCACCCACGAGCAATACACACTTGAGATCTGTTCCTCTACCAAGTTCCTTTACGACCTTAAGGGTCTGTAATGCGAGTTCTCTAGATGGCGAAAGAATAAGAGCTCTTGCTCCTACTTTTGCGCTGTGGCTTTTGAGCTTCTCAATCATTGGAACAACAAAAGCTGCAGTCTTGCCTGATCCAGTCCTGGCCATGCCCACGACATCTTGGCTGTCAAGAACCAGAGGAATAGCTTTCCGTTGTATAGGCGTTGGCACTGAGAAGCCTTTTCGCGTAATGGCCTTGAGCAGATTGGAATTTAATCCCATGGCTTGAAAGCCGCCGCCTTTCTTGACGCTTCTACCTTTTAGATTGGACGCCTTGCGATTTGATGTAGCTTGCCTTTCGGCAATGAAACCTGCATCATCTGAGTCACTTCCGGCTTCGAGATCCAACATACCCTCAGACGCAAGCATTCGCGCTTTGCGATCAGGATGCTGTTGCGCCACCACATCTTCGGAATCAGAGCCACTGCCATCGCCAAAGAGTGTTTTGGAGATGTCCACCTCGTTTTCTGAGACCGCTGGCGAGGGCGCTCGATGAGGCATTGGAAGTCCAACAAAACACGATGAAACAGATAGCTCTCTAATAGCGATTCACTCAATCATACGGCGAACTTGAATTCACAAGGTCTCTAAGAATTTAAACGCTCGGGCCGAGGTTAGAGTAACCGGTCCAAGCGCGGGACGCACCACTTTACACGTCTCCCAGGTTTCAGCACGCGATGGATAATCAACATTGATTTACGTAGGCAGCAAATTCAGGCTATCGGGCTTCATGAATAACTCAACTACCCTCATAGACATGAACACGAACAACACTGTCCCTATCCGCTTCTGGCCTCGAAGGTGAGCAGCGCCTGCTTTAATAATCCGATAGCAATATTGTACCGCCAATCAGCTCCTTCCTCATGCTTGCATGCGTCTTACTACCCGACTTCTGAGTACAGCTCGCGAGATCGCTACAGCACTGTCGGCGAGTCGTCAGCTCAGAGGCAGAGCTGGCTCCTGCAAGGTTTTGGAGCGATTCTCCAAGTACAGAGATGTCTGGAAAGCTATGTGAGCTACCATATCATTCCTCCATATACGATATGTGCTTGTTGCTGTTCTTGACTGAACAAACGCTGTGATGAGAACGCTCGTCAAGTGGTCATCAAGAGAGCCCCGTACCACCTCTTGAGCATTGAGCGCGATATCCTCGAAAGTGTTAAGTTCAAGGTCACACATGCATTCGTCAAATGATCGATAGTATCGAAGGTCTTCCCTTCTTGGTGTTGGAGTACTTGAACGGCAACTTGTTGAACGTTTGCAGCTAAGAAAGACTAGAAGGCACAGACGTAAAACTCGTGGCTCGCACTGTACTTGAAGGGCTCGCAGCGCTTCATGAGAACGGCTTTGTGCATACTAGTTAGTGGGTATAATCTTGCATGCCGTTTGAACTGCTTTCTAATGCATAGTTGACACAGATGTTAAGCCTGATAACGTTCTCATCAACTATGAAAATGACGGCACGCGCTTCGGCAGAGTTGCCTTGGGAGACTGCCGCGATGTACATCGATTCAATCCAAACGCAGATCCCCTTGAGGAAGGTCACACAATCAGCGCAGCAATTTTCAGAAGTCCCGAGACACAATTGAATCTCAGATGAGGATCGTCAACGGATATATGGTCTCTTGGAGCAACAGTACGTATTTGATCAAGGCTTCTATCAGACATCCCGTACTGATTAATGCAGCTGATCAGTCTCACATTCGGCGGAAACTGACAAATTTGCAAGCTCGTAGATATTGCATTTGATGATGAACATTATGAATTCTGGGTGCTTGTCGAACAAATTAAACGTTTCGAACCTTTCAATGACAGTTTCGAGAAGATCGCGGCCGCAGAACGCCTAGCAATCTGCACGGGTGCAATCGTCTACATTCAGGAGAACAAAAAGTGGCTTCCGTTCTGCAAGTCTGAAGATGATGAACTTGCACGGCCGGACAGAGATTTCATCGCTAAGATGATGAAACTGGATCCAAGGGACAGACCAACGGCAAAGGAGTTTTTGCAGGACGCGTGGTTCAAATAACATAAACTGTACATGTAAGAAGTAGACAATGTAAATGTAAGAAAAGAGAGTGTACATCTTGAGTTCCCTAATGCAATAACTCATTCATGTATATACCTATATTTTTAAAAGTTCACGAAACTGTTGTAACTTAATTTAGAGAAAAGTAAGTCTTTAGCCTATGTTTAACAGTACCATTTATCTAGTAGAGATTGGAACTTTTCTCTACAAATTCGTATGAGTTTTAGTGAATATCATTTGACTCGGGGTTCAACGATTTTAAACGTCCCATTTGCAGCTTCTAACTCTACGTCAATAGAGTATAATCGGGGAAATCTTTAGGATGGGTAGGTATTTGCGAGTGCCGTACTTTACACGTTACTGAAATGTCACGAATCTAGAGTACCAGGGTGGCGGATATTCCACAACATCCTACGGAGCACAAGGCGGAGCTGGTGGTGGAGGCTTCATGAGCGGATCTCAAGGCGGAAGTCAGACCACGCCAGGAAGAGTAGAATCTCTTATCTCTGAACCGCTAAGCAACATGCTCATTCATCAAGCCCACATACGGCAAAGAAACCCTCCGACCAGTCACTATAAAACAAGTCCTCGAGGCACGCCAACCGCACGAGGAGGGCGAGTTCAGCATCGACGATGTCGAGATTATGCAGGTATTCTCCCCCCGCCCACCACCCTCACCAAGCATTTCTGAAATAACGACCCCATAAAGGTTACCTTCATCGGCCAAATCCGCAACATCTCCACCCAAGCCACCAACATCACCTACAAACTCGACGACGGCACCGGCACTATCGAAGTAAAACAATGGATCGACGTCGACGCCTCCTCCGACAACTCCACCAAAAACCAAAAACCAAAACTCGTTGAAAACGACTACGCCCGCGTCTGGGGCCGCCTCAAGGCCTTCAACAACAAGCGCCACGTCGGCGCCCACGTCATTCGCCCTATCACCGATAAAATGGAAATCACACACCACCTTCTCGAAGCCACATACGTGCACCTCTATTTTACGCGCGGGCCCCTCGATCAAGCATCCAAAAGCAACGAGGCCAATGTGCAGGACCAGGCTGGGGGTTATGGAATGAACACTAGTAGCACGATGATGGGCAACGGACGGCAGATGCCAAACGTGAGCTTGGGAGCGAAAAGAGTGTACGAGACGCTGGCGAACACCCCGCAGAACAACGAGGGCTTGCACGTGCAGAATATTGCAGCGAGCGTGCAGATGAGCGTGCAGGATGTGATGAAGGCGGGGGATGAGCTACTGAGTCATAGTATGATTTATACGACGGTGGATGATAATACTTGGGCTTTGTTGGAGTTTTGAGGCGGTGCGGAGTATGAAGATACCCGGTCTTGCTTTCCTTGTCAATCAAGAAGTATGAAAGGGGGAGCAAGCTTTCTGAGTGGCGATATTCAACTATCCTCCGCGCAACTAGTGCAGAACCACCCTCTACGAGGAATGCCAGCAATTACATCGTAGGATCAAAACCTGACGTGATTAGAAGAGACGTTCTATTCTCTCGATTTGTGCAAAACTCCATATAGCCGACTAGCTAGAAGTCCCAACTGGCACGATCTCTTGCAAAAATATGATATATAGACCCAATAAGAATCTCTCATATTCATCGAGGACGGGAATGGCAGAGTAGGAATATAGGCACCCGCTTCTAGAAGCTTGAGCCACTTGCGCATGTTTCCTGGAATTGATTTTTTTTAAAGTCGTGTATTTGACTCCTTGACAAACACTGAAAGGTCTTTATTGTTTCCAAGAGCGAATTTAGAGAAGGAAGACTTGATGAGATATAGAGCTTAGATACGACGTGTGCTGTTTGACTCATTAAGGGTCAAGGTCTGTAAATACAAGGAGTCATGTTACGAGATGATGGACGCGTCTCTTGATTTTCGACTCTTGAATTATTCGAGTAGTTTGAAGCGAATCTGACGAGTTAGCAAGTGCAAAGCACTAAAGTATACAAACCGTCTTCTAATACAACTTGCCTAGGGGCTTTTGCTGCTATTTGAAGCAATAATTTCATGCCAACCCGCTGTGAATCCTCTATACCCAATTGAACATGTAGCCTCCTAGGATAGAATTGCGATACCCAATATGATGATCTCGCTTCCGTAATACTACCGTAAACAGAAAAGTACCTCACAGGTCCCATTACTCCATTCAAGAATTCGCATTCCGTGTCTTTGCATCGTCGACAGACCTTTCCCAGCTGGTGTAGTATAAGAAAACAGCCTCAATCGCCGCAACCCTAGTACCGACCGCGTCAATTCATGCAGTCAGCACTCAGTGGAACAAATCGAAACTCACAGTCCTAGAGCAACCGCAATGCCCATCCACAACCCATAGAGGCCCCATTTCAATCCAAAGGCTGTGCCGAAACTGATGGGCATCGCCACCGCATAATAGCAAAACAGTTGAACCCAACCACCAATGGCCTGCCGCCCCAGTCCTCTTAAGATCCCATTACAGCAAGCGGCTAAGGCATCAAAAAGTTGGAAAGCCGCGCAAAGAGGCAGGATCCCTGCGACGAGCTCGATGACATCCGGGTCGCTGGTGAAAAGCTGCGGTAGATACATTCTTAAATTCGAGAGCAAAACGACGTTTAATATCCCGACCACCGCAGCAGCGACAAAAGCTACTCTTGCACTTGTCTTGGCCGCCCCTGCCAAAGTCGCTCCAATCAGATTTGCAATGCGCGTACTCGCCGCAATACTTATCGGAAAAGGGATCTGAAACGTAAACGCTGAGATGGTTGATAGTACACTCTGTGCCGCCAAATGCTCCGTACTAAAGTAGCTCGCAGCCAAGGTAAGGATCTCGAAGGCGAGACATTCGGCTTCAACCATTATAAGACCCGGTAGAGCGAGCCGGACCATGGGACCCCAGTTGTGGAAGGCGCGGCGAGTGAGGCCCGGCCAGCAGACGAGGCCGGCGACGAAGCGGACGTAGAGCAGTAGAAGTAAGGGTAAAAGGAGATCAGTTACGGCAACGGCAATAGGGGCACCAATAAAGCCCCAGTTAAAGTACTAAAATCAGGTGGATAAGTCAGTCACGGAGAAAAAGCAAGTGTGATGTCGTCCGCATAGGGTACGTGGCTAGACGTACCCAGACGAAGAGCCAGTTCATATAAGCATTAAGTGGCGCACAAATCAACAGGACATATAATGAGGCAGAAAATAGCCCCTGGGCTTGAAGGTACCTTTTCCCACTCTCAAAGCAAGCATACCCAGGAGCACCTATGAGAATGACCCTCAGATAAAGCCCAGCTAGAACAGCAACATCCTTCTCAGGAACGAGCTTCATCAAGATTGGCTCTGCACACAGCCAGATGACTCCTATAGGAATAGTAATTGTCCACAAGAAATAGACCATGCGCTGTGTTTGCAATCCAACGAGCTTCTTCCTCCCAGATCCGTAGGCTTGTGCACACAGTGTATCTAGACTGGTAGCCAGACCCTGGTAGATGGCGTAGCCAGTGATGTTTGCTGTCATACTGGCCAAGCTTACCGCTCCTAGTTCGACCTTTCCCAGATGTCCTACAGTGAAAATACTAGCAACGGTCAAGGAATATTGGAGCAGAAAGGTCAGAATTAGTGGAGCTGAGTATCGACTTAAGACTTTGGCTTCCCGTTGCCATGTTGTGTGTATCTTCCCAGCTGCCACAGCTTCTTCCCACCGTCTATTGATGTTCTCGGGAGAGTCTTGGCCGCCATAGGGTAATTCAGGATCTCCAAGCAATGGAGCAGTAGGCGGTAATTCTGAAATGGCTCCGTCTACGGCTGCATACGCAGCTTCGTCCTCATCTGAGCGTACGACTTTTCTATCCCCACCTGGTACACCTATGGAGGATACCTTTTTCTTGAGGCGGCGTACCAGCGAGTTGGAAGCCTCTCCCCTTTGAGGATGTTTGGGTGGAATAACATTGTTATCCCTCAATAAACTTCTTTCTTCATTTCGTGCCTCATGTCGTTCAAGCTTGGTTGGGTGTCTATGAGAGCCCTGAAGTCCTGCCGCTACCACGGCACGATTTCCTGCAGACGTGAAGCTCGGCCTCCTGTATGAACCAATCATAGAGTGGCTTTGGGAATTATGGCTGTTAATCGGATGCAATGTTGATCCATCTGACTCGGATTCATTCTCAGAATAACCAGCGTCTTCTATAGGGTTTTCTGGGTCTGGGTCAGGCTCCTCCTCAAGGTCTTTTGCGATAGAAGCTTCAGCGAGGGGGGATTCTGATATCAGTGATGACCGGCTGCGCGTCATCCAAAGACGCCCTGGTCTGATGGATTTAGCATTGTTCTCTGGTTGAGACATGTTTACGCTTATTGAGTTCTTGTCTCATGAGATTTAGACAGGAAACCGCATATCTCCCAATTGAAAGAGAGCATGAACAGAAAAGGTCTGAAGATGGAAATGGCATTCACAAAAGCCATTGGTAAATGCTGTGCGTCTTGAAGTTCTACCGTATTTCCAAATGGGACCTTGTGATCATAAGCATGAGAATCTTTCCACCTGCGGGGAACAACCTACCTAGGGCAAGCGATTGATAAGATAACGTGAAACCCAGTCACGTTGTACATACACTAAGCCCTGTTCAGCAGGCCCCATGCGACAGGGCATTCCTCTACAATCTTCAACCTCGACGAGCTTTGACAATGGATGATGAGGCTGGCAATAATTTTACCAAGGGCATTATCTGACTCCTCGCACAACATGTCGACCGCCACACGTCTTGCGAATAGAAGCAAGTCTGGGCTTACCACTGACTTGGCGCATCTTAGCTGCTCATCAATCTCCGTACGGGACATCGAGACCTGCCTATTTGAGTAGTAGACCGCCCCAATTCTGGAGAAATGTTTCTTGCTTTCCTCCATTCGCAACTTCCCCCTCAGGTACCTTATCGGTTGCATGCATTTACCATGCATAGTGTCACCAAATCACTGCTAGCTGGATCTGCTAGGTGAAGGGCGGAGGAATTCAATCGGCATGGACGGGATATCTTGAGTGCAGCTATAAGTAAGATGCAATGCCGTTCCTCAAAACTGACTCGAGTTTCCTCCTTGAAGATGCTGTCCTCCACTGCGGCTGCTCTGTTGCTAGCAGCATCTGCTGCTCTGGCTCAATTCGTACCTGCACCTACCGACTTGAAAACGGCCAAGGGATTTCTTGACATCCCAGTTCGGTACAAGGAGGTCAAAACAGGTATCTGCGAAACAGACCCAAAAGTCAAAAGCTATCCAGGCTATGTCGATGTAGCCCCGGACCAGCACATATTCTTCTGGTTTTTTGAATCGAGAAATGAAGATCCTAAGGAAGCTCCCTTGACTACTTGGATCAATGGAGGTCCCGGATCATCATCCATGATCGGTTTGTTCCAAGAGCTCGGGCCTTGCGGTGTTGACATCAATGGCAAGGTGTACAACAACCCGTATTCGTGGTCCAATGCGAGCAACATGCTCTTCATTGACCAGCCGACACAAGTTGGGTTCTCGTACTCGATTCCGATTCCAGGATATCTATCAGGATCTACGATTATAGAGCTACCAGATAACAATTGCCCGGATTACGCTACTGCTACTGGTACCTGCGGAACTTACTCGAAGCCCAATGAAACTCTTACCGCCAATTCGACGGACGCAGCAGCTCCCAACTTCTACAGGACTTTACAGGGCTTCATGGGTGCTTTCCCTCAGTACTCTAGAGAAAAGTACAACTTTGCAACTGAGAGTTACGGTGGCCACTATGGACCAATCTTCAATGAATACATCGAGACCCAGAATACCTTGAATATTCCTGGTGCCCACAAGATCAACCTCGACGCTGTTCTCATCGGTAACGGCTGGTATGATCCAATAATCCAATATCAAGCCTACTACAACTTCACCGTGTATCCTGGAAACACCTACGACTATTCGCCTTATAACGCCTCCACCACCGCGCAATTGTACAACAACCTTTACGGCAAAGGCAATTGTATCGACCAATTGAACTATTGCAAATCCTCTGGTATCAACGAAATCTGCAGCGCCGGCGACTTATTTTGCGCCAACCTGGTAGAATCCATCTATGACAACGTCCTCAATAGGGACGAATACGACGTTCGTGAACTTCAACCAGACCCTTTCCCTTACCTTTTCTACGTCCAGTACCTCAACACTCCCGAAGTCCAGTCCGCCATCGGCGCCTACCAAAATTTCTCCGAGTCTTCCAGCACTGTTAGCACCGCCTTTGGCACAACGGGTGACGATGGAAGGGAGTTAAACACAGTCGAAGACATGCGCAAGCTCCTCGATCAAGGTGTCACAGTCATGATGTATACCGGCGACGCCGATTACAACTGCAACTGGCTCGGCGGCGAAGTCGTCTCCAAAGAAGTCAACGCTCCTGGTTTCTCCAGTGCGGGATACGTCAACATTACCACCAGCGACAACATCGTGCACGGTCAGGTCAGGCAAGCCGGCGCCTTCAGTTTCGTCCGCATCTACGATGCCGGGCACGAAGTTCCCTTTTACCAGCCCTTAGTCTCATTGGAAATTTTCAAGCGCGCAATTTCGAACAAGGACATTGCGACGGGAAAAAAGCGCGCGGAAGGGAATTATAAGACGGTGGGCACGGCGAAGAGTACGTACAGGGAGGGGAACTCGACGATTCAATTTCAGGTGCTCAATACTACGGCAACGTATAACACAACGACTAATGGACCTAATCCGCCAAAGCATGGGAGGAGAGATGCGCCCAGGCATAACGGGAAGTTATTCAAGCCAAAGTATTAGAGACTGGTGGGAATAGGGAGTTGTATAGGTAGATTATATAGGAAAAGCGTTCACGCGAGAATTGTGCATTGCGCACATTGCGCATGTTTTTTCCATGTGGCATTGGCGACTCATCGAATCTAGTAGTCCTCTCTTTCTAAATCCAATAAACCTTCCTCCCGTTTTCTCTCTTCCACTCCCTCCTTTCCCCGTCATTCACCCCGTCACCGCAGCCGCATGGCGGAATCCAGGATCTAGAGACATCACACCTACCCTTGACTAAGTACCTAGCTACTCCCTTGGACCTACTATTCCCGATTTCTAGGCCTTGGCTAAATGCTTGCCGAGATGTCCTCAGAGTGATGGGTGTTCGATTGAATGGTGGAAAACACATGTTCGATGAGTGCTGAAGTCTTGTACGAGTCTCACCCAATGTATACTTAGCTTACAGGGAAGCTTCGGAGTACGTACTGTGGTAGTGAGATAAGATTAGATCGCGTTGAGAATCCAAGCCTCGGCTTTTGATCGTTCGTCAATGATGCTGATACTCTACCGTCGTCTTTGAATTTTTGATTTGGCTTGTTCTGATTTCTCATTAAACGTACTCTCGTGTGCTTCAGGAGCAACTTAATCTTAACATATATCTGAGCTCTACGGAGTATCGTATAAACTATCGGTCAAAGCTCCAAATGAACATGGGCCAGTCTAAGTCCCAAAGTCTTGCCCTTCTTCCACTCCCCAAAGGCTTGGTCTTACTGCCAGGTATTACGCTGCGAGTACCGGTCTCCAACAGGACAGATATACCGGCTCTTCTGTCATCCGTCTATACAAGAGCCGCAACACCAAAGCCCGACGCCACCGCCATCTCTATCGGCTGCGTTCCGATTAATTCATCTCTGCTCAGTCCTGATGGCATAAACTTGATTGATGACATTGAGAGCTCATCCAAGCGGTCAATAGAAAATCATGATATCGATCCTGGTGCCGCGAATAAGAAGGACCTTTTCTCATTTGGCACCGTTGCCAGGATATCTGGGGTGCAGGGACGACGGCCGGATGACTTAGCCTTGGTAGTGGAGGGTATCAGGAGGTTCAGGGTTGACACAATAACTCAGAAGAGGCCGTTCTTCGAGGCAAAAGTCACCTACCTTGACGAAGAGCGTAGGTGCCATTAAATTTTGTTTGGGCCATGCTGACATAACTTGCGCAGTGGTTGAGTTGGACGACCCTGATACACAAGCACTTTTTGATCAGCTAAAACTACTCTCCCGTGAGTTAATCGCACTTCTGAGGTTTTCATCACTGCTACCACGCTCCCCTACAACGCTATCACCCATCCTGACTCGTCGGCTCGAGCTCTATGTCAACAAAAAAGGGCTTGCGGAGGCTGGAGTTCTCGCGGATTTCATGACAAACATTGTCGAGGCGAGCTTTGAGGTGAAGCTGCGCGTATTGTGTGCTTTAGGCATGAAAGAAAGGCTGGACCGGGTAATTGAGTTGCTCGCGCGGCAGGTGCAGGAGATTAAGGGAAGCTTTAAGATTACATCGATTACGAGTACAGAACTACCTGGTCAGGCGCTAGATGTACGCAATATCAGTCAAAAACAGAGGGAATCCCTCATGCGTCGAGCTATGAGTGGTCTAGGAGGAGTCCCTAGTGCACGTGGCTTCCCTGGCATGGGGTCTGATAATAACGGAGGTGAGGAAGAGCCAAATGAGGTTGAAGAGCTAAAGAAGAAGCTCGATGAAGCGAAGTTGACGCCCGAAGCACAAAAAGTGGCGGATAGGGAATTGAAAAGACTGAAGAAGATGAACCCTGCACAAGCAGAATATGGTGTCTGCAGGACATATCTCGAAAACCTCTCGGAAATTCCTTGGACCGTAACAACGGACGATCAGCTAGGCATAGAAACACTAAAGCGGGCTAGGAAGCAGCTCGATGACGATCACTACGGTCTTGAGAAGATCAAGAAGCGTCTGCTCGAGTATCTTGCCGTCCTTAGGCTCAAGCAAGCTGTCAATGCTGACCTCGAGCTCCAAATCGCGGAAGCTAGCAAGAACCGGAATGCTGTAGAAGAGGTCAAAGGTGGAGAACCAGATTTGTCGCCCACTGAAGCGGATATGGATATCACCAAGATACAAATTCTGAAGAGCAAGAGAAGAGTTGACAAATCACCGATCCTACTCTTGGTTGGACCTCCAGGAACGGGGAAGACTAGTCTAGCCAAATCCGTTGCTACAGCCCTGGGGCGGAAATTTCACCGCATATCTCTTGGTGGTGTACGTGACGAAGCCGAAATAAGAGGTCACCGGAGAACCTACGTCGCAGCCATGCCAGGTCTCATTGTCAACGGCCTTAAGAAAGTTGGCGTCGCTAATCCCGTAATCCTTCTTGATGAAATCGATAAAGTCGGCGGCTCAAATTTTCACGGAGACCCTTCTGCCGCAATGCTCGAAGTCCTCGACCCGGAACAAAACTACACATTCAACGACCATTACGTCAACATCCCAATCGATCTCAGTAAAGTCCTATTCATTGCCACCGCAAATTCGCTCGACACCATTCCCGCTCCTCTCCTTGACCGCATGGAAACTATTTCCCTTTCCGGTTACACCACGGTCGAGAAACGCCACATCGCAGCCCAGCACCTCATCTCTAAACAAATTACCACTAACGGCCTCGCGCCTGACCAAGTCATCTTCCCTGACGAGGTTATTGATACCATCATCACCGCCTACACCCGCGAAGCCGGCGTCCGCAACCTGGAGCGCGAAATAGGCTCCGTCTGCCGCTTCAAAGCTGTAGAGTATGCTGACGCGAAAGACTCTAACAGTGTTGAAAAATACAACCCACAGGTCTCGCTCTCCGACCTCGACACTATTCTTGGCATCGAGCGCTTCGACGAGGAACTCGCGGAGAAGTCCTCCGTACCGGGCATCGTGACCGGCCTCGTCGCCTACAGCACCGGCGGCCAGGGAAGTATTCTATTCATCGAAGTCGCAGATATGCCCGGCACAGGGCGCGTGCAACTCACCGGCAAACTCGGCGACGTTCTTAAAGAGTCGGTCGAAGTCGCGCTCACATGGGTGAAAGCGCACGCCTACGACTTGGGCCTCACACACGACACCAACGAAGACATTATGAAAAACCGCAGCGTGCACGTCCACTGCCCCTCCGGCGCCATCCCCAAGGACGGCCCCTCCGCCGGCTTGGCGCACACCATAGCGCTCATCTCGCTCTTCAGCGGACGCGCCGTCAGACCTACCTTGGCCATGACGGGCGAAGTCAGCTTGAGGGGGCGTGTGATGCCGGTAGGCGGGATCAAGGAGAAGCTGATTGGGGCGTTGAGGGCGGGGGTGGCCACGGTGCTGTTGCCGGTGGGGAATCGAAAAGACGTTAGGGATTTGCCGGTGGAGGTTAAGGAGGGGCTGGAGGTTGTGTTTGTTGGGTACGTCATTTCCTTTTCGGTTTTTTTTTTTTGACGAGGGGAACGAGGTCTGGAGTTTACTGACTGAGCGCTAGGCACATCTGGGAGGCGATGAGGCATGTATGGCCCGAAGCGCATTGGCCGGGGGAACAGGGGTGGGTGGGTGTGGAGAGTCGATTGTGAGTTAAGATGAATGGTAGGTAGGGTACGGGATGGTGTAAGTTGTTGCAGAGGCTGGGGGGATGAATGTTTGGCATGGTTGGGCAGTGTGGTGATGGGATCGACTCTTTATATAATAGCAGTACTCGACTTTTTGTATGATGGGTATGGTGGAGCTTGGTCTTGGTAACTTTTTAGCGAACACCGTGGTTTGATTGGCTAAGGTGTATATTCTAGCTACCTTATGCAGTTCCAATTGGATCTGATAACTGATACACCCCCTCTACCACCACCTCCCCCCTTCTCGCCCCTTCCAATCCAAAGATTACAACGATACCCAACACGGAACATTCAGATTCCCACCGAAACCATATGAAAAATCTCCACAGCATTCATCCCAACCCCCCCCCATCCATATCTCCGTATACAACAGCGCCATACCGTAACCTAACGTCTTTGCACACTGCAAAATCTACCTCCCTCTCAACCCCTCACATTTAAATCTAAAACCTGCAAACGTCAAGCAAGCAAGCGTGCCCCTCTCCATCCGCATCGGTCTACAGCAATCTTGGAAACCAAAAATATAAAAAAAAAATTCACCTTGTTATATTCCTGCCCTTACTTCTTCTTCTTCTTCTTCTCGTCCCCAACCCTTTTCCCGTATCGAAACGATTTTTTGGCCTCAGAGACGAGGATTTCATGTATCGTCTCGGTTACGAAACTATATGAGCGATTGGAATTGCGGGTACTTGGTTTGTGTGTGTAGCAGAGGGAGGGGGGGGGGATTTATTTTTGAGTATGCGATGATGTAGTGTAGTGTTGGGGTGGGGGTGGGTGTGCTGGTGATGCTGATGATTTCTTTTTTTGGGGGGGGGGTTGGAAATGTGATTGGGATGTTTTGTGATAAGGTCGGGTGAGTGCGAGCGAGATTTTTATGGCTTTTTTTTTGGTTGGTTGGAGGGAGGATTATAAGGGTGTGGTGGATGATGGATTGGGTTGGGTTGGGTTGGGCAGGGAAGGGAAGGGGTATAAGTGTTTTTTGGCGGGAATTTAGAACTAGAAATGCACTTGAGCCGTATTGTTGAGTTCTGAAGATGAAGAAGGTGAGCGGATATAAGTGGTGATGGAATATCATCGGTGGGTTTTGGTGGGATATAAAGGAAGGGAGAATGTGGGATTGATGTAGGTAGGTAGATTAGGTTGGAAGTAGCGGTTGGTGCTTGTGGTAGGTGGTAAGTGTTCTGTTGGGAGGATGCCCAATTTTTGCGCTTTCCCATCTTTCTTTGTCGGGCTTGTAGGAAGTCCAGTTTCGATAAAACCAACGGTGTAATTGCTGCTGAAGTTTGTTCATGACCTCGATGTTCTGAACATGTGGATGAGCTATGGGATTTTTTCTGGTAAAACACCCTTTGGGATACTTTTCAGTAGTGATAATAGATCATAGCGGTTTAGGCGAAATAGCACAGACTGTAGGGATGACGTGGCGATAGTACGGAGGTTGTGGAAACAAGAGATTCGAGTGGTCTATTGACTTTTGTAGCCGGCGCAGTAATAGATGGTATAGCTGTATAAACGCGTCGCAATGCAAAAATCCATGATCTCTCAATTCATGTGAACCAGTCACCCTACTTTCAACTCCGACGCTTCATTTATGGAAACTCGTGCCATCCGTGCCGGGGCCTCATGTACTCCGCGAGTATCTCGTATGGCTCACCATTATGCACGTCTGCCTCCATCTCGAGTACCGAGAGATATGCTTGAAGCTCGACTGGTGCTGTGGAAGTATCGTCCATCTCCTGGATTGAGATGTCGGGTATGTCGTTCCCAGGAAGTTCATTCGTAGAACTACCGAAGCGCCGGGTTATCGCGGCTAAAAATTCATGGGTGGAGCTGCCCACAATGTAGGAGGAGTCCGAGTAGCGAGAAATAGTGTCATCGTCTGGCGCTGGGGCGTAAGGGGACAGTGGACCAGACCACTGGCCGCGGCGCCTCCGTTGCGAGAGGGTGCGTCTTCTGTCGAAGTTGCTGCCGAGCTGGCGGGTGACTACGATGAATTAGTTACTGTTTTCCGGAGTTCGATATATTTATAGGGAGTGATGACTATGGAAAACAGAGGGGCTAGATGGGGTAAGAGGTGTCTCTGCTGGTACCTTTCTGACTATTCTCTTGCTGTAGTGTTCGAGGAAAGCCACTGATAGGGATGTAGGAATTCTCGTCTTTCAGACATATAAAGATCTCTGAGGACGCATGGTGGCGCGATATTCGAAATTTAATAAGTTCCAATTGAAAGCGTCCGTCGCGAATCATGTCATCAATGACTTTGTGGCTGATTGGGACAAATTCAGCTAGGGAGGGCGCCCGATACTGCTCCTGGATGACAAAGAAAGGGCTATGGGTATCATATTGACAGTCTCGGAGATACATTCCAAGGTCCCTGACATGCTGGGAACCTGGAATGAACCGGCAGTTTATATGACCTGTTAGGGATCATCAGTGTTTATACAGAAGTATCAGAGCCACTACACCTACCTGTACACGTGTAGGACCCATCGTCCTCTGTTGCAAGCTTAACTTTCTCAAAATAGAAACTTGAGGCAATAAGATCCTGGGCCACATCTGAGATCCGTGGGTCGCGGCTCCATTGCTTTCGGGCGGTATTTTGGAGCTCGTCTATGCTATCGACATCATCCAGCTTTGGCGGCGCTTCTTCAAGTTCGACATTTAGGCGTCTGTAACGGCGCTTCTGTTCTTGTGAGGGTGATAGTCCCTCTAAGTACTCTCGCCAAATCCTCTCGGAATCAAGACTGCTTTCTATATGGTCAACTGCAATGCGGTAGTATGCCTTGATATTTGACCCAATCCCATGTCTTCGAACCGCTTTCGAAGGACGCTTGGGAGTCGGTAGTGTTTGACAGCAACCAGAGCCGATCGACAGTAGAATGTCAGGGGGTAAGTGAGCGGTATCAGGCCAAATCAGCTTGCGTTCCGACTCGGCTATATTTACTGGGTTATTGTGCCATATGCCTCCATCGATATATGTCTGTTTCGAAGGCTCATGCGGAAATGGTTTGTAATAAGTTGGTGCCGCAGAAGTGGCTCGAGCACTGTTGTGTTGGCTTAGCTTCGTCACTGCAATACATAGTATATTGTTTCCTTACGCTTCCCAGATGTCCATTTCAGCTTCCGGTTTTTCGGGTCGCTGAAAGATATAGCTCCCTATTCGATAAGTTAGCTGCAGGAGACGCGACAATAAAGAACAATTAGCTAACTCTTCTCTTCACGGTCAATGGTGCGATTATAATTAGACAATACAATAGGTTGTAGCCCGGCGGCTGAGGTGGTGGTCAAAGCAACCTTAGAAAGGGTCTCCACCAAGCGCTGACCACCGAAAAGAGGATCTGAAGAAAAAGCGCCCTGTAGAGCTTTCTGCAAAGGCTGCGTTGAGTAGATGCTACCGTTATGGGCTTGGATCATCTGCGAAATACCCCAGATGCTATGGCCTCTGCGTGGCGTGAAGGCTGGTCTGCAAAGCGATTTAAATTCGTCGATGCAACGATCAATGTTCCATCCTTCTACACCGATTCCTAGGGCTATAATCCCGCCAGCACTAATTTTGGAGTCAATGTTGCCCCAGATATTCTACTTCAGGGAGTAGTAAAACCCCAAGAGGCGTAGTCGCTCACCTTGTGCCAACAATCAGGTCAAAAAAAGCCTGAAGTGGAATCTTACCACCCAAAGCCACCTGAATGAGCCGTAGGATCTCCAATTCGGCTATGCCACGTATTCCTCCACTATGAATGACAGATTTATTAGCATATGACTCAAAGATGTGTCCGTAGGATTCTTACCCATCAAGTGTTAAGATCCGAGTGCCGGCCGAAGCTGGCTTGAGGACGATTTGCCAAGGTTTGTCCCATGTCATGGGTCGCTCATGCCATAATGGACAAGAAGTGATCTCCATCAGAACCTTGCCTTTCGCGGCACCGTATGCTTGCAGGCATGGGGTGCAGATAACGTGACTGCAGGGTAACATATGTTCCGGCGGAGCTATGAGGCACGAGAAACACGTCGAGTGACTTACATAGTATTCAGAGGACTTGACGTGTTGAAAAAATGGAGTCAACACGGAGTCCTTGTGGATCCGCGAGGCCACAAGCTCTTCGGGTTCGTAATCGTCGCCAGCCTCGCGGAGCATACTCAGGAGGATTTCGAGATCATGGTGGATCTTGCATTTCCACGTATCACTATAAAATTCCGCTGAAAAGCTTGATTGATAAGGTCCGCTACCGAAAGATTTTCCGTTGCGAAGCTGGTGACCTTTTGGACTGTGACCACTCCTAACATTGGTGCATCTGCCCTCTGAGCTGCTGAATTCACATGGCCAATGGCGATCACAAAAATCCTCTATCGCATCATCGCAGTACACCATATAGTGCTCCCTAAAGATGCTCTCGGCAGTACCTGTGCGTAATTAGCAAGTGTGGGGTCTAACGACGTCGTATCTACCTTTCATTTTGTGTCGTGCAGCGTCTAGCATTATACACGAGGCAACCACGAGACTCAGCTCATCAAATATTACCTTTCCGGTAACCTGATTTTCCAAGACATTCATGACATTAATGGCTAGCTGCAGTATGTTGCCACCAAAATCCTTCGGTATAGGATTGTTCAAGATTGACGCCTTTACAAAATCGAAAGGCATATCTAGATCGCTCGAAAAGTGATCAAAAGCATACTGCAAATAAGGCTGTAATTCATCGGCGTCGAGAAGCATACGCTTCCTTTTTCTTCCAAGACGTGATTCCTTACAAGCTTCACTAATTTCATTGTAAAGTTTGCGTAGTTGTTCGCCGATGAGTTGAGGACGGCCTCTTGTTGGTATGCGCACCACCCGCACGCTAGAATAATAAGAGCAGAGCAGGTCTTGAGCATTTCGAATTGATCTTTTGCGATCTTTCCAAAAGTCTATGTGTTTCTTGAAGCTAGGTTTGTTGAAGATCGCTTTGGAAGCTGTTCTCATAAGGTCCTCTGTTGCGAAGGTGACGTCCCATTGCTGAGGATCTATTGCGTTCTCTGTCGCGTTTAAGGCAATTATAACATGAGGCAGCACAGGCTGATTGGTAGACTTCTCGAGCGCTGTGGAAGCCCAAACAATGAGTTGTTCCACTACGCTTTCAATGGTTCTATATTAGTAGTCAGGATAAAAATTCTATGTATGTATGGCAACGTAGGACCTGTACCTGGAGTTTTTGAGCACAAAGACGCAAACATCAGAAAAGGTATAGAGCAAGCGAGGATATAAATTTTTCACCGAGTATTGACGGCTCTTTTGCTCCGGCGTAATTGCCCAAGTGATTTCTCGTTGGGAACTATGATGCTTCTTCCTCAATCTCTTCTGGAAGGATCCTGTCCTTCTAGTATGGTCAATATCAAAGGCTTGGTTTATATCACGCTTAGCCTGAGCCGCCATCGGTTCTATCTCTCCACCTTCTAGACCCTCGCAATCAGCGTATAGAATTGGAAAGTTAGTGACATAAGTACTTGGATCAGAGTAGAGATGCACATCGCCACTGGTCGGCGTGCTGTGGTTGATGGACCCCACGACTGGAGCCGGACCATGTCTGCCATTGGGTGTGAGCTCGATAAGCATCTTGATGAGAGTACTTTTCCCAGCTCCTGTAATTTGATTAACAATCTCCTACTGATTGGACAGAATACTAACCTGTTTGGCCTACAAAAGAGACTAACGATGGGTACTGGCATCCTTTCCGACTAGAAGAGCAACCGGCCATGATATTGGCGTACCTGCCACAATCTTCAAACGTCAGCTCCTGCATTTCATCCTGTGCAACGCCAAACCATGTCGTATTTTCGTCATCTATGTGAAGCTTTTTCTGTTGCTCATCAGTCATGCTTGGCTCAAGGCAGGCTTTGATTTTCTCCGCAAGCTCTTGATTCGTCTTCTCGTGCGGGATTCCACCAGCAGCCCTGGCGTCCTCCCTGTGTGTGATCTGCATGTCCCAACAAATGTTGCAAAGTGATACGTTGCACACATTGCACAAGCTGCGATCTTCCCCCCACGTTCTGCAAGCTAGACACATCCGCTTTGCCGGTCCAGTAGCACTATTCTTCCGACTTCGGACTGTAGGACCAGGCGACCTCTCGCGGCCCCGAGGAAGGCCATTCGAAGTACTTGTACTAGATACAGACAGTCGTCGATGGATATCTTGGGGATGAAGGGAGCTACCACTGGTTGAGCCAGCAGTTCCGTTGACAGGAGGTTGGAATGGGAGGGGTTGAATGCTTCACAGTCAGTACAAAAACCCTGAACTAGATGAGACAGACTTCACTTACAGCTGGACTTCGGCGTCTTCTATGTCTAATAAGCTGTTTTCCCTGGCCCTTTCAAGAGCCATTTGGAAGTCAGACTTGATACTCGACGGAGGTCGAGGTCGACGACCGTGTGAAGAAATTGCGGCTCCATTTGAATCGAAAGCCTGGGTCAACACTTAGCGACAAGCACTACTTAAACATTTCCCGTCAAATATACTTCGCGTGTGGGGGAAGTATATGGAGTAAAGTAAATCAGTGGCTCGTCGACAATGGGGACTTCATCTCGAGCAAGCTCCCTATACGGACTTCTTGATCTTGTTGCAGACCAGCGTCTTTGTGTAGGCATAGTTGTCAGAGCCGTGGAAGAAATTCAATGCAAGGGATCAAAGATGAACAGGATCGCTATGATTCTATAGAGGCAGGTATATCTTTTTGCACGCGCCCGCAGCCTTGTCACTGTTGTATTTGTTGACGGGAGTACTCCAGTTTATACAGATCCTTAGACGCCTTCCCCTGTATTTGTATCTGCACGTCCTAGAAAACGAACCAATGAACAGGGTTTGCACATCTCTCATGTCAGCCGTTCGTTGAAGATTTGACTTCTTGGGCGGTAGCCTTGTGAGATGATCGCCAGCGAGTAGGGACGAGAAAGAGCCACCGCAATGCGAACGCCGAAAGCGTTCCATGAGTTTTAAAAATAAACACCACTCGGACTATTGGAAGCCTATGTTTCATCATGTTAAGCTTGAGAAATGTTTTGCGTAAACCATTTCTGGTGGTAATTGCTTTTTTTTCAGATTGCGAAGGCGGTTTACATATGTAACAGAAGGGATTTTTTATCGGAACACGATATGCAAGCCATAAGCCATCATGGCGTGTTTTTGCAGGTGGAATGGGAGTATTAAAATCCGTTGGGTACCTAAATAGCAATGTCCTCACAGTCTGTTTCCGATCAAGCAGGGTTTCTCGATCCCGAAGATTCTGGAGCTTCAAAGAGCCTCAAGTGAGCATACATACCTTACCTACATAGATAGCGGATGCTCGCAGAATGTCGGTGAACAACTACCGATTTCCGAATGGAAGAAGAGGCTTAAGAGATACAAAGCATACGCGAAGAGGACAGTTGGACATTGATCTGACCTTTTAGCCACTTAGTCCGATAGCTGACCTGCCCTGCCATCATTTACCTTGTTGAAGAATCTGCATGCGCCCTTGGAAAATAGCACCCCCAGCTGAGCCCTTACTCCAGACTCGTGAGAACACATCGCAACAATTGTATTCGAAGCGCAAACTTTGCCTTGGTTCCGAGATACTGCATGCGTTCAGTGGGATCTCAGAATATGTCGTTTGTTATCGTGGGTCCCTGGGGGTTGAGGATCGGTTACAAAAGTCCGAAGGGTCGTGGCAGACCAAATTAAACGAACCGTACTGATTTGCGAAAGAGGGCCTTGTTTTGACCAACCCATACGATATATTGTACCTCGAAGTTCTTCACTAGGTGCTTGAAAGTGCTTCATGATGCCACAGGACTTTTTTTCGGAATTCTTATTCGAAGATTAATGTATCTTTTAGTGATGGTCAAATTTGGTCTGCCAACGACTTTTGTCGACCCTCGTCCCTCATCACAATCTGGACTGCAACCCTCTCATTTGTTAGGGCATGGTCGCTCTGCTATCATCCCAATTCCTGCAATCCCCAAAGACCAACATCCAAAACCTATGAATCGAGAGAAGAAGATCTTCTCAACAATTACGCATCTAAAAGATTGTAAGTTCCACCCTTCTGCCCCCTCTCGATATCACTCGCAGCTTACCATGAGGTTGAAACGACCCATCGACCAACGTAGCTTCAGTCGCTGCTACCGTCTAACTACTCTACCATGCAAATGAAGCCCGATATCGAGAACTTGACCTTAATGGCGATCGGTCTTATACTTACCGTTCTCGAATGCTTTGTTGCACTTACCATCGTGTTTGCCGTGGTCATTCTCCTGGCTGACGGATCTTCAGCTGTACACTGTCGCCCATGCTTTGCGAGAGCACAGGTGAAAGAAACACAGGACCTTCTTTACTGCGATGGTCCATTCTTCTTCATGCTACCAAGAGACTGATGAGATCTTGCAAGATGAAAAACACAGCACCTCTTCCGTTGATGGCAATGACAGTGTTGATGTCAAACCACTCAAGAATGGAGAAGATACAGTGGATAGGGAATGAGCGTGCATCGAAATATTCTGCAAGTTCAAAGGACTTTAGGGAATGGTCTCGAATTGGATTGTAAATGCCATGGTTCAACAAGCCCACAAACCTATGCATTTGCTGTTCACATTGACCTCCCAAGCCGACGGATCTTTCCAAAGAAACAACTTCGATCGATATGCCACATACCTCACATGTCCTTTACCCTAGGTACTTTACACCGTTACACAGCCTCATTGTCGCCTTAACGAGTTGCTTATGATTTTCGAGTCTTAGGCATTCTACCTCCCGTGCTCTTCGGTTTATCCTCTCCCTTTACAATCTGCGCCTGCTCTCATTTTCTCCCAGTCTCGTGCACAGATATCCTCGTCTTCTTCTCCCTCATCAGGGTCAGGAATGACATCGCCGCCGGCAAGTCGTTGTTGGAATACGAGGTCATAAGGGGGCATATTGATATTTTGGTTGTTGCTGGATAGGAGTCTACTAGGTATCTAAAACTCTACTAGCGGGCCCGAGCCCTATCAGCCCTATGAAGTCGGAGATTACCATCCCCTATTTCCAACAGTGAGAGATCGTAAGAATCGTTGACAAGAGACGAAGGGAAAAGAATTATGATTATCAGATGTGCTGGAAGAGAACATGACTGCGCGAATGCGAGTTAGGAAACGTACAGGAACTGCTGCGGCAATTTTAGGCCAAACTTAGGGCGTTGCGATGCTGAGAGACACTACACGTCCCTAGACTTGATAGCTCGTTATAGCACGCCCACGCGATATTGGAAGAAAGAAGGCGCTTACGCCTTTCCACAAGAGCGCACGTCTACGAAGGAGAATACGTCGCTATCAGCAGCCGGCGATTCGAGAGCAACTTCTTCCCACGAGTGTTACTGCTGATACAGAGAGGTGCGTTCTACAGGCCCTTGATGCACGATGTGACCGCTCACTCAAGCTGAAGCGTCCACAGAATCCTATGTGGCCCAGTCACGCCCCCTCGTCTAAATCGAAAGCGAAAGCGCAATGGATAGCTTGGACACAAACACAACGTCGAGGTAACCGAACAATACGCTCCCTAGAGCAAACGCTAATATTCGCCTCGTTAAAGAGCGTCTTTGCACTGCTACCAACACGCCTCGGGGCAATGAGTTGAGTGGAAAACACAGCCGTTTGATAATAGATAACTATACTAAACGCGGATTATGTTATGTGCTACTCAAAGTCCAACGCCAACAGTACGAAACGTATGAGCAATTTGGTTTTTGTCGGTCGGGAGGTCAATGGTATAGACTCTCAACAACGCTTATGCCGTTGAATTCGCGGATGAAGCTCTCGCTCGCCTTGACCGCCTGCAGGACATGGGAATAGGCCACTCGAGTGTTTTTCTTGGTAGCTAAAGCGTGAGCGATGGTGACCACGTTCTTGATCTAGCAGAAAGTTGATCAGTGGGAGGAGTCTCTGGATGTACTGCATTAGCAAATCTACCTGTCGACCGTTGAATTCCGTGGTGGCCAAGCGTCCTATTTCTTTGCGAGTCACCACCGCTCCTCCTTTAGACGTGTAGGCCTTGTGTAGCATATGTCCCCAGATTTCCGTCGTCTTATACGATCGTTGACACCCAGCTCGATTCGACGAACAAACGTTTGAGGTAGGGCCTGCTTGGGTTGGCTTAATCGCAGTAGTACCTTAGACATGGATTTCGGCTCGGGTTGGCGTATCCGAAGTGTGATGTGAGGTTTTTTAGCCTTGACAGGAACGGATGTCTTTCGGTTTGACAGTATTTCGATCGATCAAACCTGCCAGATGAGGGTCCTCCTCCGCGGAGAGGCAGAAATCTCTGGGAGTCACCGTGTGCGAATGTATGCTTCTATCGTTGTTATCGCCGAAGCTCTTGGGGGAGGAGTATGATAGAGACCGTGAGCGTAAGTACCGAGAGAACGAAGAGTCCTCGTCAGGCATGGGGAGTTTGTAGTCTTTAGCAAATCCTTCCGTAACTCAAGCTCATCACACAGTTCTTTGTATTAGGTTGTTTGTCCCGGACCAAAGTCATCTATCAAGGATAGATGATCGCTATCGGGAGGGGACGTCGGCCCGTTACAAGTCAATTCCGGTGGATCACGTGGACTATCACCGGTAAAAATGTCCGTGAAGGAGACCTTGGACAATATGTGTGGGGTCGTCGGGAGATATTCGATCTATTAAGTGGCGTGGAGATGGCTTATTAATCCAATCGATCTTCGGAGGGTCTTTATTTTGCTTCGAAGGCTGTAATCTTTGTCTATCTCTGTCGTAAGGGCAGTCTTCAACGATTGGGGCTTCTGCGCCATAGCGAAGATTGTCGACCAAGCTTCGAACTTCAAGTCTCCCTTGTGACTGCAGATTGCTGCTAGCCGGTCTTTGAGGGAGCGCTTCGTTCAGAGTAGCAGAGTC